>Ga0209777_10000894_pt1 | contig 46029 bp, 40 predicted proteins | sample FrelakmetHBP12HB_FD_187147 | JGI IMG/M metagenome (GOLD analysis project Ga0209777, IMG submission 187147) | Freshwater lake sediment microbial communities from the University of Notre Dame, USA, for methane emissions studies -HBP12 HB (SPAdes)... | ecosystem: Environmental > Aquatic >... | reverse complement strand
GATGCCGCCGATGCCGGTGCTCACGATGACCCCGGTCCGTTCGGCGAGCTCACCTTCCAGGCGGGCCGGCAGCCCGGCTCCGTCCATGGCCTGGCGAGCCGCCACCAGGGCAAGTTGGACATAGCGGTCGTTGCGGCGCTGGTCCTTGCGGTCGAGAACCGCGGAAGGGTCGAAGTCCTTCACCTCGGCGGCGATCCGGGTGGTCAATCTCGACGGATCGAACTGGGTGATGGGGCCGACGCCGGACCGGCCGGCGATCATCCCCTGCCACGTGGACTCGACGTCGAGCCCGAGTGCGGTGACGGCGCCCATGCCGGTGACGACGACGCGAGGCCGGCCGACGATCGGGCTCATCGAACGAGTTTCCCCGTGCGGATCGTGGCGGCGCGATACACGTCGCCGGGCAGGCCGCGCGCCGAGACGGCATCCGAGACTGCCATGACGTCGTAGCTCGTCCGGCGAATCTCGGCCTTCACGCTCTCGTCGTCGATCTCGATGAGGGCCCAGCTAGCCGTTGGATCGCCGTCGAAGACGTAACCGGCGCTGCCGTCGTTGACGATCGTCCGCCAGCCGACCTCGCGAACCTCCGGCAGGTGAGTGTGGCCGCAGACGATGACCTTCGCGTCGGTCCCGCTCACCCGGTCGATCGTCACGACCGGGTCGAGGTCGGCGCCCAGACCCGCGGTCAGCGAGCCGGGCGAGGCGTGGCAGAACAGGACCAGGTCGTCGCCGACGCGCAGTCGCCGCTCCGACGGCAGGCGGCGAAGGTAGTCCACGCCCTCGTCGCCGATCTGGTCGCGTGCCCAATCGGCCGCCGCCAGGAACGAGTCCGGGGCGCCTTCCGTGAACCAGGGGAAGGCGGCCGTGAAGTCGCCGTCGGCCACGGCCAGGTCGGTATTGCCGAGCGTCACGAAGGCTCCCGCCCGCTCAAGCTCCCGTACGAGGGCCAGCGTCCCGACCGGGTCGGGGCCGTTGAAGACCAGGTCGCCGCAGATCGCCACGTAGTCGGGGCGAGCCAGGTCGATCGCCCTGTGAACGGCCGCCAGGGCGGGCAGGTTGCCGTGAATGTCGGACAGGGCGGCGATTCGAACCATCAGCGCAGCGCACTCTCGGGGGCGATGATGAAGCTGATCAGGGCTTCGCAGGCAACCTCGCCGTCGACCGTGGCCACGCCCCTGCCGCGCCCGAACTTGCTGCCCAGGCGCTCCATGGTCACCTCGAGCCGAAGCTGATCGCCGGGCACGACGATGTGCTTGAAACGGCATTCGTCGATGGCCGCGAAGAGGCCGAGCCGATCGCCGAAGCCCGGCTGCTGGGCGACGAACAACCCCATCGTCTGGGCCAGGGCCTCGACCTGGAGCACGCCGGGCATGATCGGCTGGCCGGGGAAGTGACCCTGGAAGAACCACTCCGTGGCCGTCACCGACTTCAGACCGACGATGCGCTTGGCCTCGACGTCGTACTCCACTATCCGATCGACGAGGAGGAACGGCCAGCGATGCGGTATCAGCTTCTCGATCTGGCGGGTGGACAGGATAGGCTCGTTGGTCGCTGTCTCGGTCACTGGGGCGCTCCTGGTGGCGATGCGGGGCGGTCAGCGGCTGCTGGCCGTGACGAACGGCGCGCTGCCGACGCGGTCGAGCAGGTTCGTCGTCACCTTGCCATCGATGAAGATCTGGTTGGCGAGGATGGCGCGATGCAGCTCGATGTTGGTGGTGACGCCATCGACCAGCAACTCGCGCAGGGCGGCGTCGCCGCGGGCAATGGCCCCGGCTCGGTCGGGGGCCCAGACACACAGCTTCCCAAGAAGCGAGTCGTAATAGGACGGGATGTCGTAGCCCGGGTACAGGTGAGAGTCCATGCGGACCCCGGGACCGCCGGGGGCGAGATAGGCTTCGACCTGCCCGGCCCCCGGCCGGAAGTCCTTGGCGGGATCCTCGGCCAGGATTCGGAACTCGATGGCGTGGCCGCGCGACACGACGTCGGCCTGGGTCATGCCGAGGGGCTCGCCGGCCGCGATCTTGATCTGCAGGGCGACGAGGTCGACGCCGGTGCAGAGCTCCGTGATCGGATGCTCGACCTGGATGCGGCAGTTGATCTCGATGAAGAAGGCCTCGCCGCTGGCGTCGACGAGGAACTCGAGAGTGCCAAGGTTCTCGTAGCCCGCGGCGACGACCGCTTTCACGGCCCGATCGGCGAGCTCCTGGCGCGCGGCCTCGGAGAGGGCCGGGCTGGGCGTCTCTTCGATCAGCTTCTGGTGGCGGCGCTGGACGGAGCAGTCGCGGTCGCCCAGGTGGATGGCGGCGCCGAAGCGATCGACCGCGACCTGTATTTCGACATGACGGTTGTCGTCCAGGAATTTCTCCAGGTAAAGCGAGTCGTCGCCGAAGGCGGCTTTGGCCTCCGAGCGACTCAGCTTGAAGCACGAGTCGAGCTCGCGCTCCGTTCGGACCAGGCGCATGCCCCTGCCGCCGCCACCGGCGGACGGTTTGATAAGTACGGGGTAGCCGATGCGCTCGGCCTCCTCCAGCGCATGGGCCTCGTCGCGAAGCATCCCCGAGCCGGGTATGGTCGGCAGCCCGTGAGCGCCGAGCAACCGGCGCGTGGCCTCCTTGGAGGCGAAATTCGCTAGCACCTCGGCCGGCGGGCCGATGAAGGTGAGGCCGTGGGCACGGACGACGTCGGCGAAATCCTCGTCCTCGGAAAGGAAGCCGTATCCGGGATGGATGGCATCGCAGCCGGTCACAACCGCGGCCGAGACGACGGCCGAGGCGGAGAGGTAGCTGTGCCTCGCGTCGGCCGGGCCGATGCAGATGGCTTCGTCGGCGAGCTGGGCGGCGAGACCCTCTCGGTCGGCTTCGCTGTAGGCGACGACCGCGCCGACACCGAGGGTCCGGCAGGCGCGCAGGATTCGGAGGGCGATCTCACCGCGATTGGCGATCAGGATCTTGGAGAACATCAGGCGTTGCCTGCGACTGCCGCAGCGTCGCGGACCGGCCGACCAGTTTCTGCATCGGCAGAGGGCTCGGGCAGCTCGATGCCGACGAGGTCCTGCCCGTATTCCACGGCTTCGCCGGCCTCCTCGAGACTCGAGCCGATCAAGCCGTCCACGGGCGCGACCACATCCTGGCGGACGCCGAGGACGTCGACGAAGCCGATGCGTTCACCGGAGCGGACGCGCATTCCAACGACCAGGTCGCGGCGCGGATGGTAGATGCCCACGGCCGGAGACTTGGCAGCGATCCGACCCGGCTCCTCGGCGACATCCTCTTCGGGGTGCGAACGGCGCTCGCGCTCTTCGGGTCGGCCGTGGCCCGCGGCGCCTCGGGTGGCGATGCCGTGGCCGGCATGGCCGTCGGCCGCCCTGGCCGCGTTGCGTCGAACCTCTTCCGACATTGCGGGCTTGCGCAGCCGGGCCTTCCAGCCGCCCTCCCGGACCTCGATCTCACCCAGCCCGCTGGCCGCCAGCTTGGCGATCAACGCCGGCAGCAGGTCGTCGGCCAACCGGGCGATGGCCTCGCGGTCACGCCGGGACCGGAGACCTTGCTCGCGGTCCGTCCCGCCGGGATTCGCGCTTTCCGCTTGGTCGGGCATCGTCTACTCCTCCTCGCGGCCGGGTAGGCCGGGTAGGCCGGGCAGGCCGGGCAGCCGAGGCCTGGTGAACGGCGGCATAGACGGCCGCGTGCCCAGCAGGCCGCGCAGCCGATCCGCCAGGCCGGGCCTTTCCTGCGGTGCGGCCGGCCGCTCGGCGACCGTGTACGGGCCATACGCTCGGTAGCGCTTGAAGCGGGCCTCTACGAGCTCGTCGATAGACATCCGACCCAGCGCGTCGAGGCGCTCGAGCACGACTCCTCTGATTCGCCTCGCCGTTTCCGTCGGGTCCGTGTGGGCGCCCTCGCCGGGCTCCGCGATGACGGCGTCGACGATGCCGAGCTCGACCTGCTCCTGCGCCGTGACCTTCATCGCGACGGCAGCCTGCTGGCTTTGCTCGGCGGACCGCCACAGGATGGCGGCGCAGCCTTCGGGGCTGATCACCGAGTAGATCGAGTTCTCGAGGGCCAGAACGACGTCGCCGACGGCGAGACCGAGGGCACCGCCCGAACCGCCTTCACCGGTGATCACGGCCACGATCGGAGTGCGCAGGCGCGTCATCAGGCCCACGGATCTGGCGATTGCCTCGGCGATTCCGCGCTCCTCGGCCGCTGCGCCGGGGAAGGCGCCCTGCACGTCCACGAAGGTGATGATCGGCATCGAGAACCGCTCGGCCAGGTCCATGACCCGCATCGCCTTGCGGTAACCCTCCGGATGAGGCAGGCCGAAGTTGCGGCGAATGTTCTCCTCGGTGTCCTGGCCCTTCTGGAAGCCGATGACGACGACGCGCCGGCTGGCGATCTTGGCCAGGCCGGCCACGATGGCCGAGTCGTCGCCGAAGAGACGATCACCGTGCAGTTCGATGAACTCGTCGGCCATGACTTTGAGCAGCTCGAGCGTGTGCGGGCGCTTGAGGTTGCGGGCCTGCTGGACGTGGGCCCAGACCGCGGCGGTAGGGCTCTCAGGCTGCTCGTCGACGTGGACCTCGGCGTGGCCCCGGCCAAGAAGTCGATCAACCACGGGGCGCCTCCCCGCGGGACCCTTCGGTCTCGCCGTTGCGCGAGTCGTCGTTGGTCTCGCCGCCCAGCGCCCCGGTCAAAGCTGAAAGGAAGGAGCGCGGCCTGGATGCCGGCGCCGTTGCAGGCTCTCCCGCGCCGTCGAGCGAAGGCGCGACCAGGAACCCGAGCAGCGAGATGATCTCTTCGCGAAGGTGAGCCCGGGCCACGATGCGGTCCACGAACCCGTGGCTGAACCAGAACTCGGCGCGCTGGTAACCGGCCGGCAGCTCCTCGCCGATCGTGCCCGCGGACACCCGGTCGCCCGCAAAGCGGATCAGTGCGTTCGGCTCGGCGATGTTCACGTCGCCCACGACCGCGAACGACGCGAAGACGCCGCCCGTGGTCGGGTCCGTCAGGACCGAGATGAACGGCACGCGGGCCGCCTTCACTCGCTCGACCACGCCCATGGTCTTGACCAGTTGCATCAGCGAGTAAGTGCCCTCCTGCATCCGCGCACCGCCCGAGGAAGAGACGATGATCAACGGCATCCGCTCGGCCAGCGCGGCTTCGCCGGCCCGAGCGACCTTTTCACCCACGACCGAGCCCATCGAGCCGCCGATGAAGCCGAAGTCCATGACGCACAACGAAACCGGCCTGCCGCCCATTGCGGCGAGGCCCCAGACCGCCGCGTCGCGCAAACCTGTCGAAAGCTGGGCGGCCACCAGACGGTCCGGGTAGGACTTGAGATCGACGAAGCCGAGGGCGTCGACCGGCTGGAGGTCGGCGTCGCGCTCCACGAACGAACCACTGTCGACCAGGTGCTCGATCCGGGTCCTGGCCGGGATGCGGAAGTGATGGCTGCAATGCGGGCAGACGCGCAGTGACTTGTCGAGCTGCTTGTTGAACAGCATCTCCGCGCAGCCTGGGCACTTGGTCCACAGATCCGGTGGGTAGGCGTCGCGACGCGGGCGGAACGGCAATCTGACCGGCATCAGGACACGACCCCAGGGATTCCGTCGATGACCCTCGGTCGGCGGCCCCGGCCGGAATACGCCGTCCGGCCGTGGGCTTCACGCGCTGCCCGACCCATCCGGCTCGCCGCCGGGTGCGAGCGACGCCACGCCATGTAAACCGCGCCGAGCGAAATGGCCGCCGACGCGACCCCGACTCCCACGCCGCCGAAGATCAGCGGCCGCGGCTGGCGAGCCGCCATCTCGGGAAGCCGGAACGTGGCCGCCGGCCAGATCCCGTGAACACGACGCGTGTGAGCCGGAGCGGAGCCATCGGCAGCCGGGCCTGCGGCTTGAAGGCCGGCGACGACCAGGGCGTCGACTCCGCCGGTCGAGCGCCCCGGGAACTGGGCCACGGTGCCAGCCACCGCCCCCCTGCCCGCTTCCTCGACAGGGAGGCCGGCCGCCCGGCGAGCCGCACCCGACGCAAGACGCTCCGCCAGCGCCTCTTCGAAGCGGAACGACGGATGGACGCGAGTCAGGCCGTCGCGCAGCTCCCTGGCGGCAAACTGGACCGCCGGATCCACGTCGACGTCGGCCGGCGCGTCGGGAGCGCGCCGCTCGTCCGCGGCGGTCAGCCGATCGAGGTATCGCTCCGTTCGCCGAGCGTCTCGCGTTCCGCTTCCCAGCATCAGCTCAGCCGGCCTCTAAGGTCGTCGGCGACTGCACGGAGAGCCCGGTGCAGCAGGACCCGGACGGCGCCTTCCGAGCGGCCCAGGATCGCCGCGATCTCGGCCGTGGACATCTCGTCGACGAACCGAAGGACGACTGCCCGGCGGCGATCCTCGGGCAGCCCGGAGACGGCACGCCAGGCTGCGCTGACGGCTTCGCGAGCCGCCGCGGTGTCGGCCACGTCCCCCGGGGCCGAGAGCTCCGCCGCGTCATCGAGAGAGGAGACCGGCCGGCGACGATCGCGACGCCGTTCGTTGGCGACCACGTTGCGGGCGATCCGGAAGAGCCAGACGCGAAACGTGGAGAAGTCCGCCGGGTCGGCCGGGTCGGACGACCCTTCCCGCGAAGCGATGAATGCGTCGGCTCGCTCCTCGAAGCGAGGCAGGCCGGCCAGCGCCTGCATGAAGACGCGCTCGGTCGCATCCTCTGCGGCGTGGTGATCTCGGAGTTCGTAGTAGGCGTAGCTGTACACCTGGGCCAGATACTTCCTGTACAGGGCGTCGAAGCGACTCGGATCGCGCCGGGCCTCTTCGACCAGACCTCGATCGCGATCGAGCCGGGCGGGACGGGCTCGATCCGTCACCCTGCTCAACTCCGGCCGGCTCAATGTGTTACACCCGCGCCGCCGGCGCGATCGGCTATGACCGTGGCCGCCATGGCCGTGGCGACGGAGCCGGCGTCGTTCCCAGCGGCCTCCCCGCTCGCCGGAGCGAGCCGGACGCGGGTTACCTCGCCGACCAGGAGCTCCCGCTCGACCCCGTCCTCATCCGCAACGAGAAGCGCGCCGGTGGCGCCGTCAACGCCGACGGCCGTCGCCTCTTGTGCCGATCCGTCGGGCATCTCGATTCGGACGGCTCGCCCGGTCGTGATCTGACGCGAATGCCAGCCTGCCACGTCGAAGTGCCCGTCGCGCAGAGCCAGGAGGCGCGGTTCCAGGCGCAGCAGGAACTCGTCGAGGAGCGCGTCCGCGTCGATCGGGCGACCGCGGGAAACCTCGCGCAGGCTGGTCATGACGTCGGCCAGCTCGGCCGGGAAACGGTCGCGCGGCCAGTCGGCGTTGACGCCGATGCCGACCACGGTTCTCACGTCGGCCGTGCCGGCGCCTTCACTCTCGCCCAGTGCGCCGGCCACCTTGTGGAGGCCGGCGGCCGCCCCCGCGGCCTCCACGACGATGTCGTTGGGCCACTTGAGCTTGAGCATGCCGATCGGCAGGCCGGCGGCCTCCTCTGCGGCATCGGCCATGGCCATCGCCACGAGCGCAGCGAGCCGCCAGAGCCGGTCGGGTTCCAGGTAGGTCGGCTCGAACCCGAGCGACAGCAGCAGGGCGGCTCCGCCCGGCGCCACCCACGATCGACCCGAGCGCCCACGGCCGGCAGTCTGCTCGTCGGCGATGGCCAGACACACCTCGGGGGTTCCTTCGACCATCCAGGCTCTGACGATGTCGTTGGTCGAGGGGACCGACCGGAACCGCTCGCGGCGCGAGAGGAAGGCGAGGCTCGTCGTCACGCGCCCGTCTTCGACGTCTCGCCCGAGCCGGCTTCGACCGCGGGCTCGCCCGGCAGGAGTGGCTCCGGCTCTTCGAGCGCGAAAGCCTTGTGCAGCGCCCGGACGGCCGTCTCGACCTGGTCCTCGGCGATCATGCAGGTGATCCGGATCTCGGACGTGGAGATGATCTCGATGTTCACGCCGGCTTCGGCCAGGGCCGCGAACATCATGGAAGCGTAGCCGGGCGCGTTCTGGATGCCGGCACCGACGATTGAGACCTTGGCCATGGCCGAGTCGGTCGTCATCTCTCGGAAGCCAAGCTCGCGCACGATCGGCTCCAGGATGCGCTTGGTCTTGGCCAGATCGCCCCGGGTGATGGTGAAGCTCAAGTCCGTCGTGCCGTGGTGGCCGACGTTCTGGACGATCGTATCGACGTTGACACCGGCTTCCGCGAGCGGCGCGAAGACCGCATGCGCGACGCCGGGCCGGTCCGGAACCTCGACCAGCGTCACCTTGGCGACGTTGCGGTCGTGGGCCAGCCCGCGAACCTTGTTGCGCTGTTCCACGAACGGATCCTCCTTGATGAGAGTGCCGGGAACATCCTCGAACGAGCTCAGCACCTCGATGACCAGGTTGTTGACCCAACCCAGCTCGACGGCCCGAACCTGCATCACCTGGGCGCCCTGGTGGGCCAGTTCCATCATCTCTTCGTACGACACGACGGGCAGCTGGCGGGCGTCCGAAACGAGCCGCGGGTCTGCGGTGTAGATGCCACGGACGTCGGTGAAGATCTGGCAGCGGTCGGCCTCGAGAGCCGCGGCCAGCGCAACGGCCGTGGTATCGGAGCCGCCACGACCGAGCGTGGTTATCTCCGATAGGTGGGGGTCTCGGACGCTCTGGCCCTGGAAGCCGGCAACTATCACGACGCGGCCGGCCGCCACCTCGGCGTGAATTCGCTTCGGGTCGATGCCGGCTATGCGCGCCTTGCCGTAGTTGCCGTCGGTCGTGATCCCGGCCTGAGCGCCCGACAGGGCGATCGCCGGCACGGCGAGAGCGTGCAGCGCCATCGACACGAGAGTGGCGCTCTGGTGCTCGCCGGTAGCCAGCAGCATGTCGAGCTCGCGCGGCTCGGGATCGTCGGTAATAGCGCCGGCAAGGGCGAGGAGCTCGTCGGTCGTATCGCCCATCGCGGACACGACGACGACCAGGTCGCAGCCGGTCGCCCGCTCGCGGGCGATCCGCGCCGCGACGCGCCTGATCCTGTCGGCGTTGGCAACGGACGTGCCACCGAACTTCTGGACGACCAGCGGTTTGGACATGGCGGGCATTCTAACCCAGGGCCCACCAGTCTCAAGTCCGCGAGGCGCAACCGGCGGCCCTGCGGAACGCGCTTTACGCCTCCCGGCCCGACAATAGGCTCGATACCACCGAGGAGCCGCGCACCATGTGCTTCGATCTTGACAGCGTCCCCCCGATTCGACCGGCAGCCGGCCCCGCCGTCGACCGCGAGTCGCTGACCCTCCGCGCCGCCGACGGCAACTCCTTCCGAGCCTTCCACGCCTGGCCCCTCGAGACCACCGGCAGGGCAATCGTCATCCTGCCGGACGTCCGCGGGCTGCACCACTACTACGAGGAGCTGGCGCTCCGATTCGCCGAGATCGGCGTCGAGGCCGTGGCCATCGACTACTTCGGCCGGACCGCCGGGACCGGCGATCGCGGCGACGATTTCGACTTCGGCCCGCATGTCGCCCAGACGACGTGGGCCGGGCTTTCGGCCGACATCGAGAGAGCCGCGAGGTACTTGAAGGACGACTCCGGCCACGGGGCGCGGTCGCTGTTCACGACCGGCTTCTGCATGGGCGGCCGAAACGCCTTCCTGTCGGCAACGCTGGGCCTGGGCCTGTCGGGCGTGATCGGCTTCTACGGCTGGCCCGGGGGACCGTCCCGCAACGACACGCCGGCGCCGATCGAAGTCGTCGACAAGTTCGAGTGTCCGGTGCTCGGCATCTTCGGCGGCGCGGACCAGGGCATCCCGATCGCAATAGTCCAGCAGTTCCGCGACGCCCTGGCGGCGGTCGGGCCGGACCACGAGATCGTGGTCGAGCCGGACGCCCCGCACAGCTTCTTCGACCGCAAGCAGGCAGAGTTCCAGAAGCAGTCGGACGACGCCTGGGCCCGGGTCGGCCGCTTCATCGGCGCGCACGCGGCGAACTAGCGTCTCGGTCCTGCCGCTCCCGACCGCGCTCACGACCGGGCGCCCACGACGCCACAGCCCACGACGCCACGCCCGCGGCTGTGCGACCATTCCCGGGCGCGCAGCTTGCGCCGGAAGCGGAGGAATCGATGTTCACGCGACGCGATCGGCGCGACGAGGCGGATGATTCCGACCGGGCCGGCGCGACCGAGATCTACTCGACGCTCACCGATTTCGAGGAAGACGACCTCGACGAAGAGCGACTCGAGGATCAGCCCGAGGACCTGACCGCGGACCTGGAGTCACAGGCTGCCGACTACCTGGCCGGCAACGACGTGTGGATGTACGGGCCCAACGCGACGGCCGTCCTGGAGATCCTCGACCGGCTGGAGGATCTGTCGCCGGACGAGGGTCGACCGCTCGCCGAAGCCTGGCTCGCCGTCCCCAGGTCCGATCGCGAGCGGGCCCGGAAGGCCGCCCGCAAGCTGGCCGAGGACGACCAGGAGATCGCCCTCCACCTCCAGCTCGTTCGCGAGGCCGTCGCGACGTGGATGGCGGTCACCGGCCCGTACCCGGAATTCGTCGCAGCCGTTCCGGACTGGGGCCGGGTCTGCGCTCAGGCCGGCGAGGCCGCCCTGGACGCCGCCACGGCCGTGATCCTTGAGGGCAGGATCGACGATATCCACTACGAAGCCTTGCTCGAGCCCTGGTCGGAGACGATGACCGGTTTCGAAGCTGAGGCGGACGCCGCCCGCCTCGAGGGCACCGCCGAGCGAGAGCCCGGGGCAGAAGCGGCGGCCGGGGAAGACGAGGGAAACGACGGCGAGGACGAGGAGGATCTCGAAGGCGAGTTCGGGCCGAACTCGCAAGCCGTGGCCGACTTCCTGAACCGCCTCTGGCTGCTCACCCCCGAACAGGCCGGCCGGCTGGTCAGTGGCTGGCAGAATGCTCCGCGCGAAGACCTGAAGACGGCCCACGAGAGTCTCAAGGCCCTCGTTGACGAGGACCCGGAATGGCGCGACCAGGTCCGCCGCGCCCAGGAGAAGCTCGCCCCCTGGCTCAACGCCGGTCGCATCCAGGAAACCTCCGGTTTCCTGGGCCAGACCGGACAGGGCGAGTCGCGCAAGATGGCCGGCCCGGCGCTGGCCGACGCCATCGCTGCCCTGGCGGTGGGCGACCTGCTGGAACCTCGGGACGCGGAGACACTCTACCGGCCGTGGTTCAATCTGATCGGTGCCCCGCCGCTCCCCGACGGAGGCGACGAAGCCACGGCCGAGGCGGAACCGTTTCGCGCCACCGACGAAGGTGTCCGAGCCGCGAAGGGCGGCAAGAGCACCAGGGAACCGGCTGCGAGCGCCGGAGCGGACGCGACCAATGGCAGGAACGACGCGGATAAGTGAGGCTAAGCTCGAGCGGCGCTCGGGCACGGAGGGTCGATGGCCGGACGGAGCAAGCGCAAGATCAAGAAGCCGGTCGCCAATCAGCTGAGCGGCGCTGCCGAGCCGAACGTCCTCAGCGTCGGCGACAGGTCCGGCAAGTCGGGCAAGTCCGACTGGGACTGGACCCCCGACGCCGCAATCGTCGGCGCAGGGCCGGACGACGACTTCGAGCCTGACGAAGAACTCGAGGACGACGAGGCCGACGAGCAGCTCGACGACCGGACGCCGGCTCAGCGCCAGGCCGACCTGGAGGCCGAGCTCCAGCGACAGGCCGAGGAGTTCGGCCTGACCAGCGACGATCCAAAAGCTCTCTACGGCCCCAACGGCGAGGAAGTCGCGGCGGTGCTCGATGCCCTCGACGAGATCGACACCGAGTCGGCCGAGCGAGTGGCGGAGGCCTGGGAACTCGTAGACGGGGCAGAGCGCGAGGTGGTCGAGCGGATCCTGCGGCGTCGCCACCGCGGCGGCAAGCACGAATACGAGCTCTCAGCCGCCGAGGAGGCCGTCGGGTCATGGCTGGCGGCGCGGAGGCCGGCCGACGACGAGGAGGAGGAGCTCTGGCAGGAGGTCGCTCAGGCGGCAATGGACGCCGTCACCGCGATCATCCTGGACGAGGACCTGAGCGACGCGGACTACGACACGCTGCACGGCCCCTGGGCTTCCGCGATGGAGACGGAAGATGACTCAACTCCCGGAGCTCCGGGCTATGCCTCCGGGTCGGTCGCCGGCGTGGCGCCGGAGGACGGTGGCGATGACGCCGGCGAGGAGGAAGACGAGGAGGTCGACCCCAGGACCAGGGCGAAGGACGAAGACGAGTACGGGCCGAACGCGGAAACGGTGATCGCGTTCCTGGCCCGCCTCGACGAGCTGACCGCGACCGAGGCCGAGCGCCTCGCCCTCGGCTGGGAAGCTTCCGACAAGGTCGCCTTACAACTTGCCCACGGGGCCCTCGAAGAAGCCCTGGCGGACGACCGCGACTCGCGCCGCCAGGTCAAGCGAGCTCAAAGTCGCATCGTGGAGTGGGTTCAGGGCGGGAGCGGCATATCCCGCGCCAGTCGGTCCGTGGTCGGTCCGACGGCAGCGACGAAGGCGGCCGGCCGGCTTCGAGAGCGCGTCGCCCCGGCGCTGGCCGACGCCGTCGCCGCCCTCGCGATGGCCGACATTCTCGAGCCCGGAGATGCCGGGACCCTGTATGCCCCATGGGCCGAGGTGGTCGGCATACCGCCTCTGCCGAAGTTCGAGGACGACGGGGCGACCTAGGGGGTCGGCCGCCGGTCCAACGCCATCGGACCTCCTACAGCTCGAAGACGCGGGCCGGCAGGTTGCGGGCCCCCACAACGCGAACCGCGCCGCCCAGGCCTGCCGCCTCGGCCGCGGCCATCATCGCCAGGCCGATCGCGTCCGCCTCGGACGCGGAGTCGCTGAAGGCAACGACTGTGGAGCCTGCCCCGGACAGGCACGCGCCCAGGGCTCCGGCCCCGCGAGCGGCGGCCACGAGCGCGGGCAGCTCCGGGAAGAGCTTCGCCCGGTACGGTTCGTGCAGGACATCGCGGGTCAGGCGATCGAGAATCTCGAGACGGCCCTGGGACAGCCCGGCCACGCCCAGCGCCACGCGGCCCAGGTTGGTGACGGCATCCGCCAGCGGAACGGCTGCCGGCAGGCAGGCCCGCATCGCTTCGGTGGACAGCTGCCGGTCCGGGATGAAGAGCACGCAGCGGAGCGCCGACGGCGCATCGAACCGAAGCGCAGACGGTGCGCCGGCCGCACCGTCGACGACGACGAAACCGCCCAGCAGGGCCGCCGCTGCGTTGTCGGCGTGCTTCTCGAGCTCGGCCGCCATGGCAAGAAGATCCGCCGGCGTCAGGACTCGATCGAGAAGGACGTTGGCAGCGACCAGGCCGCCCACCGTGGCCGTTGCCGACGAGCCCAGGCCGCGCGCCAGCGGCACTTCGTTACGCATCCGGATCGACCAGCCCAGGCCGTCGGGCAGCGAGTCTCCAGAGCGCCTGAGCCCCATCTCCAACGCGGCGACGAAACGGTTCGATCGATCGGCCGGCAGTTCGCCGACTCCGTCGCCTTCGACGGCCAGCTCGATCCGCCCGCCGGAGTCCGGCAGCGGCTCGAGCTCGGTCCGGTTCACGATCTCAAGAGCGAGCGCCAGGCAGTCGTAACCGGCCCCGAGGTTGGCCGTGGTCGCGGGCGCCTCGACGATGAGTCGCCGGCCGGCCAACCGCTCGATCCAGCCCGTCCTCGCCCTCCCGCGCGGACCCGTCGAGCCTACCAACCGAGCGCTCGCATGACGCCGGCCGTCGTGACTCCCGCCTCGAGGATCGAGCCCGCACCGCCGGCGGTCCGTTCGGCAGTCTCGGGATCCTTTAAGCCGTGGCCGGTCAGGACGCACACGACAGTGGCATCCCGATCGATCCGCCCGGCCGCGGCGAGCTTGCAAACCCCCGCCAGGCTCGCCGCCGAGGCAGGTTCGCAGAAGATCCCCTGGCTCGTGGCGAGGTCGCGGTATGCGGCCACGATCTCGTCGTCGGTGACCGTCTCGATGAGACCTCCGGACTCGTCGCGGGCGGCCTCGGCTCCCTTCCAGCTGGCCGGGTTGCCGATGCGAATGGCGGTGGCGATCGTCTCCGGCTTCTCGACGGGGTGGCCAAGCACGATCGGCGCAGCTCCGGCGGCCTGGAAGCCGAACATCCGCGGGAGCGAATCGATGCGACCCGCGACCCTGTAGCGGTTGAAGCCGGCCCAGTAAGCGGTGATGTTGCCGGCATTGCCGACGGGAATAGCCAGGATTTCGGGGGCGCGGCCGAGATCGTCGCAGACCTCGAAGGCGGCGGTTGTTTGGCCGTCGATGCGGTACGGGTTGACGGAGTTGACGAGGGTCACCGGGTGATCCTTCTGCTCGGCCATGTCGCGGACGACGCGAAGCGCCTGGTCGAAGTTGCCGTCTACGGCCACGATCTTCGCCCCGGCGGCCATCGCCTGGATCAGCTTGCCGAGGGCGATCTTGCCCCTGGGCAGGACGACGATCACTTCGAGCCCGGCGGCGGCGCCGTAGGCCGCGGCGGAGGCCGATGTGTTGCCCGTGGAGGCGCAGATGACCGCCTTCGCGCCATCCTCGACGGCCTTGGAGATGGCCACGACCATGCCCCGGTCCTTGAACGAGCCGGTCGGGTTCATGCCCTCGTACTTCACGTACAGGTTCGACAGACCGATGCGCGCCCCGATATGGTCGACCCGGAGGAGCGGGGTGTTTCCCTCGCCGAGGCTGATGACCGGGGCGGCGGCGGTGATGGGCAGGAACTCACGGTAGCGCTCGACCAGTCGCGGGCGGACGGGCGCCCCCGTGTCGGCCGACTTTCCTGGAGATGCGGACACTTCGACTCCGGCTACGAGGTCAGGATCGGGTAGATGGGCACGTCGCGGTCGGCGGCGATGAGCGGCTCGATCGCCCCTCGGACTTCGTCCAGGGGTACGGGTCGGGTCCGGATTGCGACCCAGGTGCGGCTCCGATGACGCGGCACGCTGCTGGGCGGCGGACCGGCAACTTCCTCGGCCAGGCGGCCGGGAACTTCCTCGGGCAGAACGCCCGGCAGGCAGACGAACCACGGCCGCCGGACGGTGGCCCGATCGTCGGCCAGGGCGACCAGCTCCGGCGCCGCAGGCGGCAGATCGGCCCACGTGCTCAGACCGCTGCGGACAACTTCGAGGAGGTCGGCCAGCACCGCGCTGCTGGTGGCCTGGCCGCCTGCGCCGGGTCCTTCCATCGAGACGCGCCCGACCGGGTCGGCGTCGACCTCGAGGCGGTTGAGGACGCCGTCCGTTCGACCCAGCGGCGCGCCTACCGGCACAGCCGAGGTCATGACGGAGCCGGCCAGGCCGAGGTACGACTCGGCCGTGCCCGCCGTGCTCGCAGTGGCCACCAGCCGGATCGCCAGGCCCAGGCCGACCGCCCCGGCTATGTCGGTCGCCGAGACCCCGGTGATGCCGGGTTTGCCGTCGCCGCGGAGCGACGGCGGGCAGGCGACGATCGATTCGATCTGCGGCCAGGCGCCGAAGGCCAGACGGGTGAGGACGGCCAGCTTGTTGGCAGCGTCGTGGCCCTCGACGTCCGCGCCCGGATCGCGCTCAGCGTAGCCCTGGGCCTGGGCCGCTGCGAGCACTTCCTCATAGCTCCGGTGGGCCTGCATCATCTCGGTGAGGATGAAGTTGGTGCTGCCGTTGACAATGCCGCGGACCCGGCGAATTCGGTTCGCGGCCAGGCCTCGGGCAATGGTGTCCAGGACGGGCGTCCCGCCACAGACCGATGCCTCGTAGCGAAGAGCGACCCCACCGGCACGGGAAATTGCCTCGAGCTCGGCGCCGTGATGGGCCAGCACGTGCTTGTTGGCCGTGACCACGGGCTTGCCGGCCGACAGTGCATCGGCGATGAGTGTGCGGGCCGGCTCGTCGCCACCGAGCAGCTCCACGACCACGTCCACGTCGTCGCGCCGGACTACCGCCGCGGCGTCCCGAACGACGATCTCGCGTGGCATGCCGCGGTCGACTGCGCCCTCGGCGTTGATCTCGGCGATGGCCACCAGCTGGAGCATTCTGCCGGCGGCCGGGCCGACCCGCCGGCCGGGGTTGCGGAGAAAGCCGCGGGCCACCTCGGCGCCGACGGTGCCCGCGCCGAGGATCGCCACGCGGACGGGTCGTTGCTCGGTGGGCATTTGTGGTTTGGCTGGGGCCAGCGGGGCCGAGATGGCGTCGCAGCCGACTGGTTCGACGAACCGGGAGAGCGTCGTCCGCGAATGGTACCCGAGGCGTCGCCACCTCTGCCCGGCGCCGCGAGGAGCGGCCTTCCGCCGTGGGGGCTATGGCGGCGCTACGCGCCGGCGCCGCGACTCGTGCTGCGCGTCCGCTAAACTCCGCCCCATGACGACCACGCCCGCCACCGCGCCCGGCCGCGCTTCGAGTCTGCCCTCCAGGCCGCGCATCTTCAGCGGCATCCAGCCGAGCGGAATCGCGCATCTGGGCAACGATCTCGGAGCCATCCGAAACTACGTTGCGCTCCAGGACCGCGGCGCCGTGGAGGCTTTCGAGACGATCTACTGCATCGTCGACTACCACGCCCTGACCAGCGTCCACGACCCCGACCGGCTTCGCCGTCAGACGCTCGAGATGGCCGCCACGCTCATCGCCCTCGGCCTCGATCCGGACAAATGCACGCTCTTCGTGCAGTCCCACCGACCCGAGGTGACGGAGTTGTGCTGGCTCTTCGATACCGTGACGCCGGTCGGCTGGCTGTTGCGCACGCCGACGTACAAGGAAAAGCGGCAAACCCAGCCGGAGGACGTCAACCACGGCCTGCTCGCCTATCCCGTCCTGCAGGCCGCCGACATCGTCCTCTACAAGGCCTCGCTCGTGCCGGTCGGAATGGACCAGGCGGCCCACCTGGAACTCAGCCGCGAGATCGTCCGCGCCTTCAACGCCCGATATGGCGAAACGTTTCCCGAACCGCAGCCGGTCTACACCGAGGCGCCGGTCGTCCTGGGAACCGACGGCGTCAAGAAGATGAGCAAGTCGGTTGGCAACACCATCGAAATCCTGGCCGAGCCGGAGGTGATTCGGAAGCAGGTCATGTCGATGGTCACCGACACGCAGCGGATCCTCCGCACCGATCGTGGGCGACCTCAGGTCTGCAACGTCTGCCGGCTGCACCGACACTTCGGCAACGACTACGAGGAGATCTGGGAGGGTGAGCGAACGGCCCGGACGGGCTGCGTCGACACCAAGAAGCTGCTGGCCGAGCGGATCATCGCCCACTACGCACCGGCTCGAGAGACCTACCGCGAGCTGATGTCGGACCCGGTCCGGCTCGGTCGCATCCTCGACGACGGCGCCGAGCGTGCCCGGCCGATCGCCGAGGACACCATGGCCGAGGTTCGAGAACGGATGGGGCTGCGCTAGCCGCCGGGCGTACCATCAGCTCAACAGCCGCCGCCGAGGAGGGAGCATGAGCGAGCAACCCATGACCCCGTTGAGCGCGCTCACTCCGCGCGAGCATCGCTGGCTCACTGCGCTCCTGATTCTCGGCACCGTCGCAGTGGCGTTCGTCGTCCTGTCCTTCGTCACCGGACTGCTCGCCTACTTCAGCGACGTGATCATGATCTTCTTTCTGGCGTGGTTGCTCGCCTTCATCCTGAGCCCGCTGGCCAGCGCCTTGGTCCACGTCATCCCGCGTTTGCCGCGCGCGCTGGCGGTCATCCTGGTCTACGCCCTGCTGATCGTCGTGCTGATCGTCGCCATCCTGCTCGTGGCCCAGCAGCTCTATGCATCGATCAACAACCTGGTCAGCAACTGGCCGTCCGACCAGCGACTGCGAGAGATCCTCCAGCCCTGGCAGGACCGCCTCAACTCCGTCGGCGGCAGCCAGATCATCCTTTATGACCAGGTCAACCAGCTACTGGCCAGCCTGAAGAACGGCGCGGGCGAACTGGCCAAGCCGGTCGGCGACGTCGCCGTCGCCAGCCTCGGCGTATTCGGTAACCTGCTCTTCGTCTTCTTCCTGTCGCTGTACATGGCGGTCGATCGGGAGCGCATCGTCAGCTTCCTGTTCCGAATCATCCCGCCCGCGTACAACGACGAGGCCCAGCTGCTCGAGCACAGCGTCTCGCGATCGTTCGGTGGCTTCCTGCGTGGCCAGGCGCTCTCCGGCTTGATCTACGGCCTGGTCTCGATGGGCGCGAGCCAGCTCCTCGGTCTGCCGTACATGCCGGTGACGGCCACTTCATCGGGAATACTTCAGGCGATCCCATTCTTCGGGCCGTTCATCTCGTGGATTCCGCCCGTCCTGGTCGCCATCTTCTTCAAGTCGGACGCGGTGCTGCCGGTCGTGGTCATCATGGTCGCCGGCTGGTTCGTGCTCATGAACATCATCCAGCCACGGCTCATGGCCGAGGCCGTCGGCCTGCACCCGGTGGTCGTCCTGGGCTCGGTTATGGTGGGAACCAAGGTCGCGGGCATCCCCGGCGCGATATTCGGCATCCCGATCGCCGCCGTGGCCGCATCGTTCTTCTTCTACTACCTTGGCCGAAACCGGGAAACCGAACCGGTGGCGCTGCGGGCGGCGCGCAAGGTCGAGGAACGAGAGGGCCGCCCGGTCCGGGTTCCGAGGCTGCCCCAGGCCGGCCTGGACGAGGAAGTGGAGGAGGCCGTGGCCACGGAAGGTCAGCCCAACCTGGAGCGGCGCCGTCGAACGCCACGGCCGGCCGCCGCCGCCGCCGACGAGGCAATTCCGTCGCGCCTCATCGCACAGGCCCACCAGGTCGGTCCGGCCGGCGACGTCGCCTCGGCACCACCGGCTTCCCCGGCGAGCGGCGCCCCTTCAGCCGAATAGCGCGGCGACGCAACGGAGGAAGCCCCGCGCATCCTTCAGGGCACGCGCGAGTCCGCTCGCCGTTCAGCGGCCGCGAGCGACCGGGGGCGGCGTGGGCGCCGCGACCCGCGTGCCGATTATCCCCCGCTCCCCGGTGCCCAAGCCGTGATCCGCCCCGGCCCGCGGCCGCTACCGTCAGGACTTGGGAACCTTAAGCAACGCGGCCACGATGCTGACGAAGGTGGCCTGGCTGATGTTGTTCCCGGTCGCGGTGTAGCCGGTGGCCGTGCCGGCGTTCACGTAGATCGCATAACCCAGGCCCGGTCCGAGCGTATCGAGCGTGCCGTTGAGATCGCCGAACTTGGCCGGTCCCACGACGGTGTCGTGCGGCGAGCAGGCACTGGAGCCGGACGTGCAGAACGCGCCTTCCTGGATGACGATCTGGGCGCCGCTCAGGTCTTGGTACGTGGCCGTCACCGTGCCCGTCTTGCCGTAGGTGCTGCTCGCCGAGCCGAAATACCAGGGGCTGGACACGACGCCGCAGTACACGGTGAAGGGCACGCTGTTTGCCGTCGACACCCAGAAGGGCTGGTTGGAGGCCTTTCCGGAGCATCCGCCAGCGACTCCGGAGGCACCCGCAGACGGGCTCGCGGCGGCCGAGGGCGCGGCCGAAGCCGAGGCAGCGGCGGTGGCCGCGGCCGATCTTGCAGGCGTGGTCGTCGCGACGGCCGGAGTCTCGGTCGGCGCCACGGTCGGCGCCGGCGTGACGTAGATGATGATCGGCGTCGGGGGAACGGGCGTGGGGGTCAGTTGGATGTAGATGGGCGTTGGGGTGGCAGCCGAGCACGCCGCCACGACGAGCGCAAGCCCGATGACCGCGCCGAGGATCGCAGGTGCGCGCATCGGTCGACCGTTGACGAGGATTCGTCGGTGGTTCACGTTTGCCCTCCAGTCTCGATGCCAGGCGCCGAGGGCTGGAGCAAGCGCTCAACCGGGACGCATATTCGGCGGCCTGGCCGTTTCGGCGGCCTGGCCGTTTCGGTGGCCTGGCCGTCTCAGGCAGGAACGGCAGGCTGCGAGGTGAAGATGGAATCCTGCGCGGTTTCGGGGAGCATCACGCCCAGTATCTTCTGCAGGGCAAGAACGTGAACGCATGAACCCCAGCTCTCGAAGAAATGGCAGGTGCACTGCCAGGCGCCGCCATCGAGTCGAACCGTGTGGGTGTCGTTGTCGCCTTTGAACGTAACCGCGAGCTCCTGGAACGAGATCCGATCCAGCTCGCGGGCGTAGCGGTTCGCCTTCTCGACCTTCCCGATGAGAGAGCTGTGCATCGCCGATATCCCTCCGTCGCCCTGCCTGCCCCGAAGAGTTCACTGCCCGGCCACGGGGTCGCGGTCGTGGGCAGCCAGGGCTTCACTGTACAGCTGCCAGCCAAGAGAGGCCGTGCCCGTTCCGGTGCCGCTCGTGGGCAACTCTCGAATTCACGGAAGGGCGGCCGGCGACCGACGCAGGGCACCGGGCGCCGCTTCATGCGCCGCGGACGATGGCCTCTCCGGCGACCAGGTTCGCATCCACGGCGGCGTCGGAGACGGCCTCCGTGTAGACCCGGACGAGAGGCTCGGTGCCGCTGAAGCGGATCAGCAGCCACGACCCATCGTCGGCGAAGAACTTGAAGCCGTCATTGGTAGACAGGGTCTGGGTCCGTACTACCGGCCGGCCCGCAAGCCGAAGCGGAGCCTTCCCGGGCAGCTCGACCAGGAGCCGATCCTTCAAGGCCGGATAGACCGCCCGATCGAAATGGACGTCGAGGCGGCGGTAGCTCGAGGGCCCCGCGATCTCGTGGAGGTGAGCGATCGCCCGCGACGCCGGCCATCGCCCGGCTTCCTTCTCGCACAGGAACAGGTCGAGCAACATCAGGTCGGCGAAGATGCCGTCGCGCTCCGGCAGGTGCATGCCGAAGCCGAAGCCGCCCGACTCCTCGCCGCCCATCATCGCGCCGGTTTCGATCATCTCCGGCCCGACGTACTTGAAGCCGACCGGAACCTCGTGGACCTCCACGCCGTAGCGCTCGCCCAACCGCTCGGCCATCGACGTCTCGTTGACGGTCTTGACGACCGGCTGCCGCAGCCCGCGATGCTCGGCCAGGTAGTACATGAGCAGGGCGAAGACCTGCAGCGTGGTGATGAACTTGCCTCGTTCATCGGCGGCGCCGGCGCGGTCCGCGTCGCCGTCGAGCAGCAATCCCAGGTCGAAGCGACCGCCCGCGATCGCCCGGAGGGCCTCGTCCACGTTCGGTGGAATCGGCTCGGGATTGATGCCGCCGAAGTACGGGTTTCGCTCGGAATGCAGCTCTCTGACCCGGATTCGACCGCCGGCCAGCAGGCGCGGAAGCCACGTCGCACCCGAGCCGTAGAGCGGATCGACCAGCAGGTCCAAGTCCGCGGCGCGGAGGCGGTCCAGGTCGAGGTTCCGGCCGAGGAACGCCCGGTATGCGTCGAACGAGTCGTACCGCTCGACGAGCCCGGCCGCCTCGGCGTCCGCGAAAGGCCGGCTCTCGATGGCCATGCCCGCTCCGGCGGCGATGCGGGCCTCCAGGTCGGCCAGCATCTCGGGGCCGGCGGCGGCGCCGGTGGGCGACTTGACCTTGAAGCCGTTGTCGATCCAGGGGTTGTGGCTGGCGGTGATCACGATACCGGCCGCGGCCCGCCGCTCGACGACCTCGAACGAGGACATCTGCGTCGGCACGGCATGGGCGGCAAAGGCGACCGGAATACCGTGGGCCAGGACGACCTCGGCGGCCGCGGCCGCGAAGTGCTCGCTCGCGAACCGTCGATCGTAGGCAATGACGATGCCGCGGGCCTGTTCGCCTCGGGCGACGACGTAGTCCGCCACGGCCCGGGCGCAGCGGCGGACGTTGGCGAAGGTGTAGTCGTCGGCGACCTTCGCTCGCCAGCCGTCCGTACCGAAGACGATCCGCGTCGCTTCGGTGGCTGCGTTCGTGCCGACCGGTGTGCCACTCAAGTCTTCTCCTCCTGTTTCACCGCCGGCGCTCGGCCCGGGCCCGAGAGTTCCTCGGCAATCTTGCGGACCTCCTGCGAGCGCTCGGCCGAGCAGACGAGCAGCGCCTCTGGAGTGTCGACGACGATCATGTCGCGCAGCCCGATGGTGACCACCAGACGGCCTCCGGCGAGCACGAGGCTGCCGGTCGAGCCGATGTCCCGGCGATTGCCCAGGCCAACGGTCGCGTCAGCTGCCGGCTCGGCCTCGGAGCTGTCGGCGGCGTCCTGCCAGGCATCGCGGAGCGCGGCCCAGCTGCCGAGGTCGCTCCAGCCGACGCTCATCGGCACGACGGAAACGTCGCCGGCCACCGAAGCCGGCTCCATCACCGCATAGTCGACCGAGGTCGCCCGCAGCGAAGGATAGGCAAGCTCGAGGTCGGCTGCCGTGCCGGCCTGCGAGATGGCGCGGATTGGGCCCAGGATGTCCGGCGCATAGCGGGCCAGGCGGTCGCGTATCGTTGCTCGAGTCCAGGCGAAGATGCCGGCGTTCCAGCTGGCCATGCCCGTGGCCATGAGGTCGGCCGCTTGATCGGTCGATGGCTTCTCCACGAACCGTTCCACAGCGAAGGTCGGGCGGCCGGCCACTTCCCGCGCCGGCGGCCTCGCCAGGATGTACCCGTAACCCGTCTCGGGGCGATCCGGGGTAACGCCGAGCGTGACGAGCGAACCGCCCCGGGCCACTTCCGCAGCCGCAGCGAGTGCGCCTCGGAAACCCGCCTCGTCGGCGACGTGAGCATCCGCCGGAAGGACCAGCATCACCTCGCCGTCGGGCCGGGCCACGGCTTCGGCGGCCAGGGCCACGGCCGCGGCGGTGTTGCGGCCCATCGGCTCGCCGAGGATATTCGCGGCCGGGACCTCCGGCAGTTGCTCCGAGACCAGCGCCAGGTGGCGCCGCTCGGCAACGACGAACACGTCGCGCGGCAGAATCAGCGGGCTCAGCCGGGCGACCGTCCGCTGGATCAGCGTTTGATCGCCCAGCAGCGAAAGAAACGGCTTGGGGCGTTCGGGACGGCTGAGCGGCCACAATCGCGTTCCGCCCCCGCCGGCAAGAACGACGGCGTACACGGGGCTTAGCGCCCGGCCGCTTCCGGCAGGGCGACCCCGCACTCGTCGGCAAGAGCGGAGGCCTTGTTGAGCCGCTCCCACGGGAAGTCATAGTCGGTCCGGCCGAAGTGGCCGTAGGAGGCGGTGGGCCGATAGATCGGCCGGCGCAGGTCGAGGGCCTCGATGATCCGCGCCGGACGCAGGTCAAAGTGCTTGTCAATGGCGGCCAGGATCTTCTCGTCCGAGACCTTTTCGGTGCCGTAGGTCTCGATCGAAACGGACACCGGGTGAGCGACGCCGATGGTGTAGGCGAGCTCGATCTCGAAGCGGTCGGCCAGGCCGGCGGCGACGACGTTCTTCGCGACCCAGCGGGCGGCGTAGCTGGCGGATCGGTCGACCTTGGTCGGGTCCTTGCCGGAGAAAGCGCCACCGCCGTGGCGGGCCATGCCGCCGTACGTGTCGACGATGATCTTGCGGCCGGTCAGGCCGGCGTCGCCCATGGGACCACCGATCACGAACCGGCCCGTGGCGTTGACGTGCATGACGGGGTCCTTCACCCGCAGCTCGGCCGGGATGATCGGCCGGATCACCGCCTCGATGATGTCGGACCGGAGCTTATCGATGCTCGCGTCGGGGTCGTGCTGGGCGGCAACGACCACGTTCGCGACTCGCCGGGGTACCCCGTGGTCGTATTCGACCGTGACCTGGGTCTTGCCGTCGGGTCGGAGGTACGGCAGCTGGCCGCTCTTGCGAACCTCGGCCAGGCGGCGCGCGAGGCGGTGAGCCAGGGCAATCGGCAGCGGCATAAGCTCGGGCGTCTCGCGGCAGGCGAAGCCGATCATCATGCCCTGGTCGCCGGCGCCCAGTTCGTGCCCGGCCGACGGGGACTTGCCGTCGCCGCGCGTCTCGAGTGCGTCGTCGACGCCCATCGCGATGTCGGGCGACTGCTCCTTGACGGAAACGAGCGTGCCGCAGGTCAGGTAGTCGAAGCCGCATTCGGCATTCGTGTAGCCGATCTCCTTGACCGTGTCGCGGACGATAGCCTGGAAGTCCACGTACGTCGACGTGGTGATTTCACCAAGCACCAGCACCAGGCCCGTCGTGGTAGCAGTCTCACAAGCCACTCTGGCGTTCGGGTCCTCGGTCAGGATGGCATCGAGGATCGCGTCCGAGATCTGGTCGCACATCTTGTCGGGATGGCCTTCGGTCACGGACTCCGAGGTGAACAGGTACTGCGGGTCGTCGAGAATGCTGGTCATCGTTCTCCCGGGACGCCTTCCAGGCGCTCCTGTGGTTGGCTCCCCGATTCGAGTCCGAAGCGTAGCACGCGCTCCGGCCCAGATCTGCCGACCGAGACGCCGTCGGCTCCCGATCGCCGTCCGACGGCGTGCCGACCGGGACGCCGCGGCTCCCGATCGTCGTCCGACGGCCGAGGCCGAGGCGCCGCCCGAGCAACGGGGCGAGCGGACTTCAACGTCCGTGAGCGAGGAGCGGAGAAGGCAACGAAGGCATCGGCCGCCGGACGGCGATCGGATCAGGTGCCGTGCTGCCAGGAGCGCAAGTACTCGGCCTGCTCGGGCGTCAGCGGATCGAGAACGAGGCCAAAGGCGGCGAGCTTGAGCCGGGCCACCTCCACGTCGATCTCCTCCGGGACGTCGTAGACGCCGTTGGCGAGATCCCCGTGCGCCCGGTTCAGGTACTCGGCGCAAAGAGCCTGGTTGGCGAAGCTCATGTCCATCACGGCGGCCGGATGGCCCTCGGCCGCGCTCAGGTTGACGAGCCGCCCCTCGGCGAGAACGTGGACCTTGCGGTCACCGAGGTCGTACTCCGCGACATGGTCGCGGACCGCCCTGATTCGGCCGGCGGCGAGCTCCCGCAGGGCCGGCAGGTCGATCTCGACGTCGAAATGGCCGGAGTTGGCCATGATGGCCCCGTCGCGCATGACCTTGAAATGCTCGGCTCTGATGACGTGGATGTCGCCCGTGGCGGTGACGAAGATCTCACCCCAGGTCGCCGCGTCGCCGATGGTCATGACCAGGTTGCCGTCCATGAGAGCTTCGAGGGCGCGGACCTGGTCGACCTCGACAACGGCCACCTGGGCGCCCATGCCCCGGAAGCGAGAGGCGATGCCTTTGCCGCACCAACCGTAGCCGGCGACAACGACGTGGCGGCCGGCGATGAGCACGTTCGTGGCTCTCATGATGCCGTCCACGGTGGACTGGCCCGTCCCATAACGGTTGTCGAACAGGTGCTTGGTCAAGGCCTCGTTCACGGCCACGACCGGATAGCCGAGGGCGCCGTCGGCGGCCATGGCCTTGAGCCGAATGACGCCCGTCGTCGTCTCCTCGGTCCCGGCGAGGATCTCCGACAGCTGGTCGCGGCGCTCCTGGTGGATGAGCGTGACGAGGTCGCAGCCGTCGTCCATCGTCATATGAGGTCGAGCGTCGGCGGCGGCGTTGAGGTGCCGGTAGTAGGTGTCACGGTCAGCGCCGTTGCGGGCGTAGGTCGAGATGCCGTATTCGACCACGAGCGCCGCGGCCGTGTCGTCTTGAGTCGACAGCGGGTTGGAGGCGCACAGCACTACGTCCGCGCCGCCGGCCTTGAGGGTTCGGGCCAGGTTGGCCGTTTCCGTGGTGACGTGGAGACAGGCCGCCACGCGCAGCCCCTCGAGCGGGCGCTCGCGCTCGAACCGCTCGCGGATGAGCCGGAGAACCGGCATCTCGCGCTCCGCCCATTCGATGCGCCGCACCCCCTCGGCGGCGAGGCCGAGGTCGGCGACGTCGTGGCCGGGCAGGTTCGACGGGCTCGCGCCCGGCCCCGATGCGGGTGCTGTCGGTGAGGTCGGGATGGCCATGAGGTTCAAGACTCCTTGCGACCGAAGATACGACGAAAAGCTCCGCCCCAGCCGCCCCAGAGCGGCTCGCTTCGATGGATCAGCCTCTCTTCGAATGTGACGCTGACTTGATAGCCGAGACGTCGGTAGGCGGCGAGCGCAGGTGGATTGTCCGCCCGCACGTTGAGCACGACCTGATCACAGAACCGGAGCAACTCGGCGGTCACGGCGCCCGTTGCCGCTGTAGCGTAGCCGCGCCCGCGGAAGTCGGCATGGGTCATCACATTCCCCACCACGGCCAGCTTCGCGGCGGGGCTGATGACGTGCGTCCCCGCAGCCGAGACGAGCCGGCCACCGACCCGCGCCCCGTAGTACAGCCCGTCGCTGATGGCACCGGCCGGCAGCCACGCTGCGAAACCGAGCTGGTAGAGGCGGTTCAGCTCGCCGATGTCGGCCGGCAGCAGCCGCTCCACGTCGGCCGGAAAGGGTCGGAAGTGCTCGGCATCGACCCACATTCGAAGCATGGCCGGCCCCGACTCTACCCGATAGCTGGCCGCGATCGCGGTCAGGTGCTCCCGCCTTGCAGCGACGTACGCGGTGCGTGGCTTTATGACCCCGGCCAGGATTGCCGAGACGCCCGCGTTCTCGCCCATCACGAATACCGGCTGGGGCGAGTATCCCGCGTACTGGAGCACGACGGCGACCGGCTCGCCGGCGACGAGCGCCACTCCCCAGCGAGTCCGGAGGAATTCATGGTCGTCGAGGTCGCACAGGGCGTAGGCCGAGTACAACCGGTCGGTCTCGAGGTAGGCCCTCAGGAGGGATCGGTCGGCCGTCTCCTGAGCCACGATCGTGCGGTCGCGGCGGGTCATAGCGCCGGTCGTCACGGTTGTCGACTCACCGCGCGACGAGCCGCGAGTTCGACATGGCCGGGCGACCGATGACCGGACGACCTCCCGACGGCACCCTCCCGGCATGGCTCGACTGGCCAACCAGACTGGGAGCTGCCGGGGCCATCCTCAATCGCCAAGGAACCAGGTTCGAAGCCGCGACCCGATACTTTCACGAAACCGTCCGTGGGTCAGTACTGAATGACGCTCGTGGCCTTGTAACCCTGGAGACGATCGCGACCTTTGAGGAACAGCAGTTCAACCAGGAACCCCAGGCCCACGATCTCGCCGTGCAGCCGCTCGACCAGCTCGATGGTGCCGCGGACTGTTCCGCCGGTGGCGAGCAGATCGTCGACGATGAGCACTCGCTGACCGGGCCGAATCGCGTCCTTGTGAATCTCGAGAGTGTTGGAGCCGTATTCGAGTGCGTACTCCACCGATACGGTGTCTGCCGGAAGCTTGCCAAGCTTCCGGACCGGGATCAGTCCGGCGTTGAGCTCGTAGGCGATCGGTCCGGCGAACATGAAGCCGCGCGACTCCATGCCGGCGACTGCGTCCACGCCGAGGTCGCGGTAGGGCTCGACCATGAGGTCGATGGCTTCCTTGAACGCGCCGGCGTCCTTCAAGAGGGTGGTGATGTCGTAGAACAGGATGCCCGGCTTCGGAAAATCCGGGATCTCGCGGATCTTGGCGCGCAGGTCCTCGGCTGACATGGTCGAGGTTGTCCTCCTGGCAGGGCGACGGTTGGTTTTGGCAGGCGCAGTCTACCGCAGCACGAGACCGGTCCGAGCCCGATGTCGTCCTGGGCGTCGGCGAATCAACGGCGGGCTAGGGAGATATCGACGGTCTGGCCCAGGCATCGAGAATGGCCACCAGCTGGGCGTCGATCGCGGGACCCAGGCTGGTCGAGAAGGTGGCGGTGAGGTGGTGCTCGTCACGCCACACGATCATGTTGTCGATCACCACGGGGCAGTTGCCGGTGCCGGGGCAGATGGCGGCGGTGAGATCGATCAGGCCGGCCCCGGTTGCCTTGGCCGCGGCCACTTCGCGCGTGCCCATGGCCGACCCGAAGCCCACCCGGCGGGTGTAGGCGCACCGGCGATAGTCGGACAGGTTGTTGGAGAGGCAATCGGGCACCTTCTCGGACGTCGGCAGCGGTGGATCCTGGATGATCACCACGCGTGAGGCGGCCGGGATCTTGCGGATCATCCTGATCAGGGCATCGGTCTCGGTGGTGACGTTCTCCTCGGCCGTGTTGGCCGTGAAGATCCAGCGGCTCATCGAGATGATGACCAGGTTCGGCGGGTTCTTCTGGAGCTTGCCCAGGACGACGCTGTTCCAGGTCATGCACTGCGGGTATGCAATCGTGGGTGGGCCGTACCACACCAGGTCGGGAAGATCGAGGAACGAGCAGTTGATCTTGAGGTAGGGAATCAGCTTCCAGCCGTGGGCCTTGGCCACCGCGTCAACGCCCGGGAAGAGGGCCGAGGCGTGGGAGTCTCCGACGAAGGCCACCGTGTAGGTTCCGCCCGGATCTCCGTATATGCATTTGCTCGACGCATTCGGCGTCGTGGTCGCCTGCCATCCGAGACAATTGTCGTGCCACGGCTGCTCGTAGTCCGTGGCGGCTTTGCCCAGGGCCGGACTGATGGCGCTGGTGATCGCAAACGACGTGGCAGGGACTGCGCTCGGGCCGGGTGTCAGGGCCGGGGTCATCTCCGGGATCGGGGTCGGCGTCTCATTCGGGGCAAGCGTCTCCGGAGGCAGCGACGGGGTCGCCGGCGGACGGCTGGCGGTTGCCAGCTCGGTGGGAGTCGAGGTGGCGTCGTTGCCACCGAGGGCTCCCAGAGCGGACTGCGCCCCAAAGTCGAAGCTCGTGCCGATCACGGCCACGGCCAGCATGACCGCCACGCCGGCAAACACGACCCGGCTCGGCCGTGGCAGCGGGATCACGCCGCGCCGGAACGGCTCTTCCACGAAGAACCAGCTTGCGGTCGCCACCGGGATGGCGAGCCCCGCCAGGGCCAGGGCCTGCGCCGGCGTGAGGGTCAGCGGCGCCTGGCCGCTGAGCTGCAGGGCGCCGCCCGTCAGGTACAGCCCGCCAAGAATGAGAATCGGCCAGTGCCACAGGTAGAGCGAGTAACTGATCTTGCCCAGGAACCGGATCGGCGGCAGCCGCAGCAGGATGCCGGGCCCGGTCGGCTCCGGGCCGGAGGCGATCAGCAGGACCCCGGCGATGGTCGGGATGAGCGCGACCATGCCCGGGTAGGGCGTCGTGAGGGAATCGATGAGCAAGGCCGTTGTGACGAGGGCTGCCAGAGCGCCCCAACCGGCGAAGGCGAGCACCTGGCCCAATGCGCCCCGAACCGCTCCCGGCAGCCTGTCGAGCGACCCGGCTCCGACGGCCAGCAAGCCGCCGGCGGCCAGCTGCCACGCGCGGGTGGGAAGCATGTAGAAGGCCGTCGACGGCGATGTGCCGGTGATGATCAGGCTGGCCGCGAAAGACACCACGACTACCACTGCCAGGGCCACGGCCGCGCCGACGCGCGGCCACTTCCAGGCCACGATCGTGAGCAAAGCAGGCCAGACGAAATAGAACTGCTCCTCGACGCCGAGCGACCAGAAGTGCAGGAAAGGCGAGTAGTTGACCGGGTTGAAGTAGTCGGTCGTCATCGCGAAGCGGATGTTCGCGACGGAGAGGGCGGCCGAAGCCGCGTCCTCCATCACCGAAGATCGATCGACGAGCGTGACCACGACGTTTGACAGTGGGATCGTGATCAGAAGGGTGACGGCCGCGGCCGGCAGGATACGCCGGACGCGACGGGCATAGAAACGAGCGAAGCCGATCCTGCCGGTGCGCTCGCGCTCGCGGATCAGCAAGCCGGTGATCAGGTAGCCGGAAACCACGAAGAAGAGATCGACGCCGATAAAGCCGCCGGTAAGGATGGCCGTCCCGGAAAGAAGGCCGGCGTGGAACAGCACGACGAGCGAAACGGCGACGCCGCGAAGCCCCTCGATATCGGGACGGAAGCCGTCTTTCTCGCCCCCGCCGCTCTGCGCTTTCGGATGCGCGACGCCCGATATCGCCTTTTCCGAGTGATGCATCCCACGTCCTTCCGGTGGCCGCCGTGGCGCGGGGTGCGACGGAACTGTCCGGCATCTCGTGACGTACGTCACCGGGGCTCCGCCCACGCCGTTTCTGTGACGCGGACCGGGCCTAGGTTACGCGATTGAGGGTATTTCGGGATCGAGCTGGGCCGGCCCTACTCGGGACGGCCCCCTGCGGTGGCCGCTCGCTCGCGCCCGAGATGGTCCTCCTCGGCGGCGGGGAGGAGTCGCGAAACCACGGCCTGGGCCACACTCCAGGCCCGCGCCGCATCGCGAGGCAACCGGATCCGGGCCTGGTTCGTGCCGAAACGGACCACGTCCCGGCCCATCGGCGCAAGGGCCCGCATCGCCGCGGCGCGCGACAGCGTTCCGAGCCGGACGACCAGCTCGCCCTCCTCGCGCGAGATCGAGGCGATGCCCGCATTCTCCGCGGCCATGCGCACTTCCACGACTTCGAGCAGCTTGAGAACGGGCGGCGGCAGCGGCCCGAACCGGTCGAGCAGTTCCTGGCGGAACGACGCCAGCTCGCCGGCAGTGCGGACCCGTCCCAGGCGGCGATACAGGTCGAGCTTCTGCGATGTCTCGGGAACGTAGGCGTCGGGCAGGTGGGCATCGACCGGCAGGTCGACGACCGCTCCGGGTCGTTCGATCTCGGCCGGCCGTCCTTCGAACTCGGCCTTCTGCTCCTCGACCGCCTCGGCGAGGAGGCGCGTGTAGAGGTCGAAGCCCACCGCAGCCACGTGACCGTGCTGCTCGGCGCCGAGGATGTTGCCGGCGCCGCGAATCTCCAGGTCCGAGAGGGCGATCTGGAAGCCGGCGCCGAGCTCCGAGGCGTTGAAGATGGCCTGCAGCCGCTTGCGCGCCACGTCCGAGAGCCTCTCGCGGCGCCGGTACAACAGGTAGGCGTAGGCGCGACGCGACGACCGGCCGACCCTGCCGCGGAGCTGGTACAGCTGGGCCAGGCCGAGGGTGTCGGCGCGGTCGATGACGATCGTGTTGGCGTTTGGGATGTCCAGGCCCGACTCGATGATGGTGGTGCAGACCAGGACCTCGGTCGCGCCCCCGGCGAAGCCCAGCATCACCTTCTCGAGCTGTCCCTCGGGCATCTGGCCGTGGCCCACGGCGATCCGAACGCCCGGCAGCAGCGCTCGCAGCTGCTCGGCCTGGGCCTCGATCGTTTCGACTCGATTGTGGACGAAGAAGACCTGACCGCCGCGGTCGAGTTCGCGCAGGATCGCGTCACGGACGAGACCGGCGGACGCCTCGGCAACGCGCGTCTGGATCGGCAGCCGGTCCTCCGGCGGCGTCTCGATGAGCGAGAGGTCGCGGACGCCGGCAAGCGCCAGGTTGAGCGTCCTCGGGATCGGCGTCGCGGAGAGGGTCAGAACGTCGACCTCGCGGCGAAGCTTCTTCAGCCGCTCCTTGGCCGCCACCCCAAAACGCTGCTCCTCGTCGACGACGACCATGCCGAGGTCCCGGAAGCGGACGTCCTTGCTGAGCAAGCGGTGCGTCCCGATGACGAGATCGACCGAGCCGGCGGCGAGTCCTTCGATCGTCGCCTCCTGTTCATGGACCGGGACGTATCGCGACAGCAGGCGAACCGTCAGCGGGAAGGCGGCGAACCGCTGGCCGAACGTGTCGTAGTGCTGCGCCGCCAGGATGGTCGTCGGCACCAGGACCGCCACCTGCTTGCCATCCTGGATCGCCTTGAAGACGCTGCGGAGAGCGACCTCGGTCTTGCCATAGCCGACATCACCGACGACCAGCCTGTCCATCGGCCGTCCGGCTTCCATGTCGAGCTTGACTTCGGCCGTGGCCCGGAGCTGGTCGAGCGTCTCTTCGTACGGGAACGACGCTTCCAGCTCCGCCTGCCACGGCGTGTCGGGGGCGTAGGCGAAGCCCGGTGCAGAGGCCCGAGCCGCGTAAATCTCGAGCAGCTCCCTGGCGAGATCGGTGACCGCGCGCTTGACTCGCTGCTTGGTGCGCAGCCACTCGGCGCCGCCCAGCTTGCTCAAGGCCGGGTTCTCCCCGCCCGAGTAACGGCTGATGCGGTTGATCTGCTCGACCGGCAGGAAGATCTTGTCGGTGCCGGCGAAGCTCAGCTCCAGGTAGTCCCGCTCCTCGCCGGACGTCCCGCGGCGGAGCATCCGCTCGTAGCGGGCGATGCCGTGGTCCACGTGGACAACCAGATCGCCGGCCGTCAGGCGTTCGAGCACATCGCGCGGGACCACCCGCCTGAGCGCCTTGGGTCGCCGGACTCGGACCGAGCCGAAAAGCTCGCGGTCGGTGACGAACATGAGTCCATCCGGGCCGCCGCCGAAGCCGCCGTTGAGGCTCCGACCGACGAGAATGCGGGTTCCCGGCGCGGGAGCTTCGGAGAGCCGCTCGACAACGGCGGTGGGCAGGCCCCCCTCGGCCAGCAGGTCGGCGAGACGGAGGGCCTGGTCCGAAGCCAGAACGACGCGGTTGCCCTCGGCCGCCCAGCTCCCCACGGTCCCGGCCAGGTGCGCCGTCCGTGCCGGCGGCAGGCCCGGTTCGCGCCAGCCGAACAGATCGCCCATGGGCGTGCCCCCTCCGGCCGGCGTAGCCGCCTCCGACTCCCACGTCAGCTCGAGCGTGCGGCCGCGCAGGAGGCGAGATTTCCAGTCGCGGAGGCCCAGGTAGGACTCCGGCCATTCGTCCGGCAGGTCGCCGGCGGCGACGAGCTCGGAGCGACGCTCCGCGGCCTGGCGCCACAGGAAATCGGCTGCGTCGGCAATGTCGCCGGGCTCGTCCAGGACGAGGAGCGTGGACGGCGGAACGTGGTCGAGGCCGGTGGCCGGGCACAAAACGGCCGCCCAGACTTCGGCCGCGTCACCGGTCTCGAGCGCCCGGGCGGCCGCGGCGACATCGTGGACGTGACCCGAGTGCGCGCCGGTCTCACCCGTACCTGCATGAACGCCCTCTTCGAAGCGATCCAGGTCCGCGCCGAGACGATCCGGCAGCTTCGAGCGACGGCCCGGCAGGCGGGCGAGGCGGGCCCGGATCTCCGTCACGCCCCCGGGCGGGACGAGGAACTCGCTGGCGGGCAGCAGCACCACTTCGTCCACGCTGTGGAGGCTGCGCTGGTCGGTCGGATCGAAGGCGCGCATCGAATCGATCTCGTCGCCGAAGAACTCGATGCGGATGGGCAGCGGCGCGGCGGAGGGGAAAACGTCGACGAGCCCGCCGCGACGGGCGAACTCGCCGCGGCCGGCCACTTCGAGGACCGGGTCGTAGCCGAGTGCGAGGAGATCGCGGAGCAGGCCGTCCTGCTGTAGGCGGGCTCCGATTCGCAGACGGCGCGGCTCGGCCGGCACCTCCGCCGGATCAAGGGTGTGCTGGAGGAGCGCCTGCACGCTTGCGACCAGGACACGCGCCCGGCCGGAGCGCCAGGCCGCCAGGGCCGCCACGCGGGCCGCAGTTTCGTCTCGGACCAGCTCGCTCCGCTCGTAGGCCAGGGCCGTCCGCGGCTCCAAGACCGCCACGGCCTCTGGATCGCCGAGCCAGGCCTGCAGCTCCTCGGCAACGCGGTCGCCTATCTCGGAGTCGCGCGCCACCCAGCAGAGCCGCTCCCCGGCGGCGAGAGGAACCGGGCCGATCGCCAGGGCGGCGGCCAGGAAGGTCTTGGCTCCGTGCGGAACCGCTGCCAGGGATGCGTGGCGGCCGGCGGCGGGGAGTGGCGCGCCCTCCGCCCCAAGCCGCGCCCGGAGTGCCGCAAAAGCGCCACTGGCGTGGAGCAGCGGAGGCAGGGCCCCGAGGTCCGGCAGCTTTCGGGAGGTCGGCCCTGAGCCGGAGCCCACTGCTGCGGCAGCGGTGGCTGCGGCCGCCCTGGCCACCTTCGCGGCTCGGTACGCGGTCTTGATCTCCTCGTCGACGCGACGCTCCTTGCCACGCCGGCCGTGCCCGATGGGCCGAGCGACCTCGCCTTCCTCGACCTGTGGGCCGCCGTCCTCGTCGGGCGAAACGTGCCGGTCGGGGGGACCAAGCCCGTCCGCGCCGAGCGGGTGGGCCTCGCCGCTGAGCGCGGCTTCGACCTGGCGGCGCAGAGGACGGCCTCCGCGAACGCTCACTCGCCGCCCTCTGGCGGCTTCGACTTACGCCAGCCGGTTCGCGTACGCCGTATCCCGTCGGCTCCAGGCGGACCGTCGACCTCGCCCGGCGGCGCCGAACGCTCATCGTCGTCGGGACGCAGCTCGAAGGCGTTGAAATGGTTGGCGGCCTTGCTGGTGCCGTCGCGGGCCCAGGCCTCGACCGCGTCGGCCGCAGCGTCGAGCAGCTCGGACAGCCGGGCCTTCTCGCCCCGCCCGAACTGGCTCAGGACGTGGTCGATCGCATCGCCCCCGGGCTCGCCGATCCCGACCCGGAGCCGGCCGAACTGCTCGTTGCCGAGCTCGCCGATGATGGAGCGCAGGCCGTTGTGGCCGCCGGCGCTGCCACCCTCGCGGAAGCGCAGCTTGCCGAAGGGCAGAGCGAAGTCGTCGCACACGACCAGCATCTCGGACAGCGGCGCGTGCTCCCGCGCCAGGACCTTGCGCACCGCCAGCCCCGACTCGTTCATGAAGGTCAGCGGCTTGACCAGCAGCAGGTCCAAACCGCGAAACCGACCCTGGGCGATCGCCGAGGCGTCGCGAGTCCGACCCTTGCCGGACCAGCCGGCTCGATCGGCCAGTCGGTCGAGGACCATCCAGCCGATGTTGTGGCGCGTCTTCTCGTACTGGGCGCCGGGATTCCCAAGGCCAACGACGATCTTCACCGCTGCTCCAGCATGGGCCGCCGCGCCCGAACGCGACACGCAAAATCAGCCCCGATCCGGGTCCGGAGGGCCTGGTCGGATGGTATCAGGAGCGGCCCGTGGAGCCGGGCCCCGCAGTGGAGCCGAGCCGGCCCTCGAATGGGGCAGTTCGGATTCAGCTCTAGACCGGTTCCACGCGAGCGCCGTGGCGGCCGGCGCGACCGTCGCGACCGGGCAACGATTCCAGGATGCGCCGCTCCAGGGCCCGCATGGCCGTCTCCTCGGCCGGCTCCGCGTGGTCCCAGCCGCAGACGTGGAGGGTGCCGTGAACCGTCAGCAGGAGCAGCTCTTCCGTGGCAGTCCAGCTGAGGTCGCCGGTTTGCCCGCCCCGGCCCTCCGCGGCCTGGGCGACGGCGCGCTCCGCCGACACGATGACGTCCCCCAGATGAGTTCGCAGCCCGGGTGGGAGTGCGAAGGCCCCCTTGGGAGTCGCGGCTGACTCGGGGCGGCCCGGCAGCGAGCTTTCGCGCGGGTGGGGCGGGAACGCCTCCGCTGGGAAGAACGGGAACGAGAGCACGTCGGTCGCGCCGGAGGTTCCCATGTGAACAGCGTTGAGCTCGGCCAGTTCGCGATCGCCCGAAAGGACCACGCCCATCGACGCCGGGCCGGGAGCGCCGGCGGCCTCAAGTGCCGCCCGGACGGCAGCCGCCACCCGCCGGCGAGGGGCGAGGTGGGGCACGCCCGGCCGAACGGTGACATCGATCCGGAACGGCGGCAGGTAGAACGAGGAAGTGGCGCCCTCCTCGGCCTCGGACGGCATCGCAGGGTCGGTCATCGGGGCGCCTGCACCTTCATCGACCGAATCCGCGTTGCGAAATCGAACCGCGAATCGGCGCCGGGCGGGCGCAGTTCGACGGTTCCTGTCCCATCGCTAATCCCCCTCCCGCCCTACCCAAGTCCTCTTTCGCGCCGTGATTCGAGCTCGACCACCTTGCTCTGAGGGTACGCGATCCGCTGGTGGTACATGCCCAGGAGCTGACCTACGAATGCCTCCCGGATGTTGTCGAGGTCGCGAATTGTCAGGTCGCACTCGCCGAGCTGGCCGTCGGCCAATCTCTCCTGGACGATCTGGCCGACCATCGCCCGTATGGTGGCTTCATCTCGGCTCGAGAGTGAGCGCACCGACGCCTCGACGCCATCGGCCAGCATCAGGATCGCGGCTTCTCGCGATTGCGGCCTGGGGCCGGCGTGGCGGAAGCGGCGCTGATCCACCGCGTCGGCGGCGGCCTTCCCGGCTGCCGTCGCCAGACCGCCGAACGGCCGGGCCGCGTCCTCGCGAGCCTTTCCGTACACGTAACCCAGGATGGCCGTGCCGTGGTGCTGCGGAATGAATGCGATCAGAGGCTTGGGCAGCCGGGCGTTGTAGGCGAGATCGATGCCGTCGGCGACATGCTGCTTGAGGATCGTCGCCGAATCCTCGGGGTCTAGCTGATCGTGGATGTTATCGCCGCCGGCCTGGTTCTCGATGAAAGCCAGGGGGTTGGCCAGCTTGCCGATGTCGTGGTAATAGGCCGCGGCACGCACCAGGAGGGGATCGGCCCCGATGGACGATGCGGCACGCTCGGCAAGGTTGCCGACCGTGAGCGAGTGATGGTACGTGCCGGGGGTCTCGATGAGCAGTCGGCGAAGCAGCGGCTGAGACGGATTGGCCAGCTCGAGCAGCTGCGAACCGGTCAGGATGCCGAACAGGTTGCCGAGCAGCGAGAAGCTGCCGATGGTGATGATCGTCGCGATCAGGGCACCGCCGAGAGCCGCGCCGCAAAGCTGCAACAGGCCGGTCATATCGTGCTGGCCCAGAAGGGCGAACGCGCCCACGACCGCCATGTCTGCGGCCGCCACGGCGATGCCGGCCTGGACAAAGAAGTGCTGGCGCTCGCCCTTGCGTATCGCCAGGATCCCGGCGAATCCGCCGAGGAACGCATACGCGGACAGCTCGATCGACGAGCCGCTGACGGGGCCGGCGAGGACGGCCAGCAGCGCCACCATGACGACACCGACGCCGGGATCGAGCAGAAGGGTCAGCAACATGCCGGCGGCCGCCGTGGGAATCACGTACGGCAGCCACGCCCCACCTCCAGCCAGCTTCACCGCCAGAACTGCCACGACGAAGATCAAGCCGATCAGGAGCAACGTTAGAGTGCGATGCCAGTATTCCTGCCGGAAGCGCCACAGCCAGCCAAGCAGGAGACCGGCGACCACGGTCCCGAGCAACATCCAGGCAGCGGCCTTGCCCCAGTCGATGCTCGACGCATCAAGACCGAAGTAACGGATATCGACCATGTTCGACTGGGCGATGAGATGGCCCTGGTCGACGATGACCTGGCCCGCTTTCAGCGTGTCCTCCACCGTGGCTACTCCGGCTACGGCGGCAGCCCTCGCCTGCTCAGTCAGCGTCGGGCTGTACGCGGAGTTGGCCACAAACAGCGGTGTGGCGATGTCCGCTGCGAGCTGCTCCTCGGCAGGGCTCAGACCGAGCCCGGTGGGCATGTACTGGGCGGCGAGCGCGGCTTGCCTGGCCACCAGGTCGGTGTCGCGTATCTCGACCTGCTCGCCGGCACTCAGCGCGGTCTCGGCTGCCTGCTCGACGACGGGCCAGCGCGTCGGATCGAGGGCCAGAAGAACCGTTCGATCGTAGGTCGACAGCGACGGCAGGACCGTCTGCAGCGTCGCCCTCCGGACGTCCGCCGTGTTGGACGAACTGAAGGCGTCGTCGACCGGCTTTAGGGCAAGCTGGAGCTCGGCGACCTGCACGGCGGCGATCGACGATGCCCGTTCGGAGGTGTAATCGTAGCGTGGCGTCACGGCCGCAGACGCGGCTTCCTGGGCTTGCTTGGTCTCGATCGGGTTGGGAATCGTGGCGTCGCGCGGGGCCCGGATGGCCGACTGGGCGACGACTCCGGCGGCGTAGCCGGGGCTCGTCGGCGCCAGGTCGCCGACCACTCCCACTGCGAGAGCGGCGACGATCAGGAGGGCCGCGGCGACGAGCCGGACCGCGTCTCGTCGGCCGAACGCGCGGAATCGTTCGTGCGGCTCCCTCACCACGGTGTCGCCGTCAAGATCCCGTGGCGCGGGCCGCCAGCAGCTGCGTCACGAGCTGGCTGACAACCTTTCCGTCGGCACGGCCACGGGTTTTCGGGGAGAGCCAGCCCATGACCTTGCCGATGTCGCGAGGCGACGTGGCGCCGGTCTCGGCAAGGGCCTGATCTATCAGCGCCCGGAGTTCGGCTTCCGACAGCGGCTGGGGCATGAACTCGGAAACGACTGCGATGGCGATCTCTTCCCTGGCCACCAGGTCTTCGCGGCGGCCGGCCTGGAACGTATCGAGCGACTCGCGGCGGACCTTCAGCTCGCGCGTCAGGACGCCGAGCATCTCGTCATCGGTAAGCCGGTGCTTGCCTTCCTTTTCGGCTCGCTGGACGGCCGCCAGCACCATGCGCAACGCGTCTCGGCGCATGGCGTCACGCGACCGCATTGCGGCCTTCAGCTCTTCGTCGAGTCGATCGCGGAGGGACACCGGTGTGGCACCTCGGGGCGGGTCGCGCGTTCTGCAACTTGCCGCGCCCTTCGACGGCGTGACTGGTCTCGCTAGCTCTGCGTCTGGCGAGCGACCTTCTTGCGCTTCGCTTCCTTGCGCTTGCGCTTCACGCTCGGCTTCTCGTAGTGCTCGCGGCGGCGGGCCTCGGCCAGGATGCCGCTCTGCTGAATCTTCTTGTTGAATCGGCGCAGGGCACTTTCGAAGCTCTCGTTCTCACCCACACGGACTTCTGCCAATCCGGAAATCACCTCCTTCGGGGCTCGTTCGCGATGGCGATCCGATGTCATGCTCCTGTGAGCGCGCACAGACCACCCACGACAGGGCCCGCGGAGTGTAGCCCGTTCGTCGCGTCGCTGTCTACCGGACGACCGGCACCGGAGCCGGCCGCCCGGACCGGCCCGGCGAGGTCGCCACGATGGCGCAGGTGGATCGGTTGGACAGCCTGTCGACATCATCGATCGGGGCGAAAGCCGTTATGGCGACCGCTTCGCCTTCGGCATGCGCGACGACGACGGCTCGACCGAGCACTGGGCCTGCCGGGAGCTCAACCGGCGGAGCCGGATCGTCGCCCGGCGCCATAGACACGAACGCACACGTTCGAAGTTCAGCGCGGCCGGTTGAGTCCCGGATCAGCCCGGAGGCCAGGCCATAGGGCGGCCGCCGAGCAGGTGGACGTGCAGGTGGTCGACCGTCTGGCCGCCGTTGCGACCGACGTTGACGACGAGCCTGTAGCCGTCCTCGGCGATCTCGTCGCGCCTCGCCAGCTCGGCGGCGACCGCGACGATCTTTCCGACTAGGTCGTGGTCGGCCTCACCGAGGTCGCGGACCGAGTCGACGTGTTTCCGCGACAACAGCAGGACGTGTGTAGGTGCCTGGGGCGAGATGTCGCGGATGGCGACTACCGAGTCGTCGGCGTAGACCTGGGCCGAGGGCAGCTCGCCGGAGACGATGCGGCAGAACAAGCAGTCGGACGGCATGGCGCGCTCCCTGAGCTCTCCGAGTGGCCTGGTAACCAAATCGATCTTGCGCCTTGAGCGCCGTCCGCGCCAGGGGTCAGTCGGCAACCGGCGCGGGTCGGGAGGCGATTGGCCGCCCGCCAAACGCGATCGGCGCGCGATCGACGGCAAGCAGGCGCCCCACGACTCGATCGGGTGCGGCCGGGTCGATTGATTCGGCGCGAACGAGGCCGATCGCGTTGGCGAGCGGATCCCCTTCCGGCGCGGCCGCCGCAACGAGGACGTGGCTTTCCGCGTGGCCCAGCCACCGTCCGTCGGAGAGCGGCCGCTCGAAAAGGACTGCCATCTCGCCGCCGAGCTGTCGCGCCGCGAAGCTCGCGCGCGCCTCGGCCGCCAGGGCCAGGGCTTCGGCCGCTCGCCGCTTCTTCGTCCGGTCGTCGACCTGCCCGACCATCCGCGCCGCCGGCGTCCCCGGACGTGCCGAGTACCGGAAGACGTGGATCCCGGCAAGGTCGAGGGTCCGCAAGAAGGTGGAGGTCCGCGCCCACGATGCCTCGTCCTCGCCCGGGAATCCTACGATCAGGTCGGCGTGAATGGCCGCACCCGGCATCGCCCGACGAACCCGAGCTACAAGATCGGCATAGGAACGGGCCTCGTAACGGCGGCCCATCCGGCGCAGGATCGCGTCGTCGCCCGATTGCAGCGGCACGTGGAAGTGGGGCAGACACCGCCCGTCGGAGCCGAGCCAGGCTTCGAGCAGCTCGTCGGTGACGTGTTGGGGCTCGATTGAGCTGAGCCGTACCCGCTCCACGGTCGTCTCCGCGAGGATGCGACGCACCAGGCCGGGCAAACCGGGCCGCCGATCCCCCGCCCCGCCGCGCGCCCCGGCGTCGTAGGTGCCGACGTTGATGCCCGTCAGAACGACCTCGCGGTGACCCACCGAGAGAGCGGTTCGGACCTCGGCCAGAACCACCGCCGGCGCCACCGAGCGTTCCGGGCCGCGGGCCTTCGGAATGATGCAGTAGGTGCAATGGAACGTGCAGCCGTCCTGGATCTTGACGAAGGCGCGAGTACGACTGATAGAGGCGCCATCCACGAAGTCGTCCTCGATCGAACTCTCCTCACCTTCGAGCCCGGCCGTACGGCCGGCCCTCGGTTCGACAAACCGGTCGGCGCCCGAAAGGGTCGGCATCGCAGTACCGTCGGACCGCTCGAGCAATGCGGCCACGTCGGCCAGCAGCCGGTCCTTCGATCCACGGTCGTACAGATGGGCGGCGGGATCGGCATCGGCCAGCGACTCGGGGTCGACGGCGACCGAACAGCCGGTCACGAGCACCTGCCCGTTCGGGTTCGATCGCCTGGCCCTTCGAACGGCCTGGCGCGACTTGCGGTCGGCGACGGCGGTCACGGTGCAGGTGTTCACCACGACCAGGTCGGCGGGCTCGCGGCCGTCCACCAGCTCCACGCCGCGGGCGCGCAGCACCCGCTCGACGGCATCCATCTCGGCCTGGTTGACTTTGCAGCCGAGGTTGGCGATCGAGGCGCGGCGAACGGGGTTCGATGCCGAGGGACGCGTGTTCACCGCCAGATCGTACGCCGGCTCGCCACCGCGAGCTCGAGCCGGGGGTTGTTACGGCGCCGGGAGCGCCGTCGCGCCTCGAGGCGCCCGGCGGCCCTATACCGCGATGGCCTCCAGGGCGACCCAGTCTTCCTCGGCCCAGCGCCGGCCGAGTTGGAGCCCGGCAGATTCGAAGGCGGCCCGGACATCGCTCTCCCGGTCACGGAAGATGCCGGAGGCGAGGATTCGGCCGCCGGGCGCCAGCTCATCTCGAAGCGGCACCGCCAGCTCAACGAGGAGCCCGGCGATCAGGTTGGCGAGAACCAGGTCGAACGGACCCTCGCCGGAGGGAATGCTGCCCCGGCGGCCGTGGATGCGGCGCGCTAGCCGGTTGAGACGCGCGTTTGCGATGGTCGACTCCACGGCGATCGGGTCCGTGTCGAGGCCGAGAATCTCGCCCGCGCCGAGCTTGCCGGCGGCGATCGCCAGGATTCCGGAGCCGCATCCCACGTCGATGACACGGGCGTTTCCGCCGCCCGCAAGCCCCCGCGCCAGCAGCCCCTCATCAGCAAGCGCCTCGAGCGCGGCCAGGCAGAGCCGGGTGCTTGGATGAAGGCCCGTCCCAAACGCCATGCCCGGGTCCAAGGAGAGGACCACGTCGTCCGGCAGCCGCCGGTGGCGCCGCCACGTCGGCCGGATCACGACTCGCCGCCCGACCCGCAACACCGGAAAGTGGCTCTTCCACGCGTGGGCCCAATCGGCTTCGTGCACGAGGCGCGCCTGAAGCTCGCTGATCGGGCGGAGCCCGAACGCCTGCAGATGGCCCAGTGCGGTCGTCGCCTCGGCGATCGCCGCCTCCGCTCCCGCCGGGTCCAGGCCCGGGAGATAGGCCCGCACGACGGCCGGCCTGGTCGGGTCGATGACCGCGCCGAGACCCTCGTCGGTCAGCTCGAAGCCGGGCTGGATGCTCGTGCCGCCGGGCGCGAAGCGGGTCAGGATCTCGCTTACCGCCTCGACGGCTTCGACGTCGGCGACCACCGCCAACTCGATCCAGACACCCGGTCCGAGGGCCCGTATGTCAATCGACATCTGTGCTCCCTCGCCGCCAGCCGACGGCCCCGCGGCTGTCACCAGTGCGGCGCCGTTCTCCGTCGCCCGACCCGCCGCAGAGTCTTCGCCCGCCGGCCTAACCGAGCGCATCCTTCACTCGATCGAAGAAGCCGGCCGGGAGTACGGCCTCGCCCGACTCGGCCGCCAGCTCTTCCAGCAGCCGGCGCGCCTGCTTCGACAGCTTCGTCGGAACATTGACGTGGACGATGACGTGGAGGTCGCCGCGAGCCCCTGGCCGCCGCAGGTGCGGCACGCCGCGGCCCCGCATCCTGATCTCGCTTCCGGGCTGCGTCCCCGGACGGACCTCGAGCTCCTCGTCGCCTTCGATGGTCGGGATACGGGCCCGCGTTCCCAGTGCGGCCTGGGCAATCGAGAGCGGCAGGTCGTAGAAGATCTCGGTCCCGTCACGACGCAGGATCGAGTGCGGGGTCACGTGGACCGCCACGTAAAGATTGCCAGCCGGACCGCCCCGCGGTCCTGCCTCGCCCTCGCCCGAGAGACGGATCTGGTGGCCCTCGTCGATGCCGGCCGGGATCGTCACTCGCAGCTTCTTGTGGCGCTGAATGCGCCCTTCCCCACGGCAGGCCCCGCAGGGCGACTCGAGGACGCGGCCGTCGCCGCCACATCGAGTGCAGGCCGAGACGTTGACCATCTGCCCGAGCATGGTCTGACGGACGCTGCGAACCTCTCCCCGACCTCCGCAGGTTGGACATGGCACCGCCGCGCTGCCGGGCGCCGCCCCGGTTCCGGTGCAGGTCGCGCATTTGTCGAGAAGGTCGAACTCGATTTCCTTGTCGATGCCGCGGACGGCCTCCTCGAAGGCGATGCGGAGGTCGTAACGAAGGTCCGAACCGGGCTGGTGCCGGCCACGGCGTGCGCCGGCAGCCGCGCCGCCCATGCCGGCGAAGAAAGCATCGAAGAGATCGCCGAAACCGGCGAAACCCTCGCCGAACGGCGAGCTTGCCCCGCCCATGTCGCCCAGACCGGCCCGCCCGACCATGTCGTAGATCTGGCGGCGTTTGGAGTCGGAGAGAACCTGGTACGCCTCGTTGATCTCCTTGAACTTCTCGGACGCGGCGGCATCGGTGCTCACGTCGGGATGCCACTGCTGTGCCAGCTTGCGGAAGGCGCGCTTGATCTCGGCATCGGATGCGTTTCGCTCGACGCCGAGAATCTCGTAGTAGCTCCGCTCGGTGACCATCGCGGGGAGAAGGATACGAGACGATCGAGCCGGGCGAGTTCCGGCGGCTGCAGTCGGCCGGGCAACGACCCGAACTCCACAGGCCGCGCCCGGCCAACGCGACCAGACGCCCCGACTTCCGCTACGACTGCAGAAGCTTGCCCAGTCGGCGCGAGGTGATGATCAGCCCGATCGTCCCCATCCCCAGCAGGTAGGCCAGGTCGATCAGGATCGTGGCGTCGGGCGTTCCGGTGGTGAGAGCCCGGATCAGATGGACGCCCCGATAGAGCGGGGTCACCTGGACGAACACCTGCAGCGCCGGCGGATACCCGTCGATCGGGTAGAACGTGCCTGAGAAGAGGAACATCGGCATGATCGCCAGCTGCAGGTAGTCGAAGTCGCTCCATTTCCGGACGAACGTCGTTGCCGCCATCCCGACTCCGGCAAATGCGAAACCCACGGCGGTGGCCGCCGGGAAGGCAAGCAGCCCCAGCGGTGAGCTGAGCAGGGCCACGGGGGCGCCGAGCCCGAGCCCGGTCAGCCCCAGCAGGGCGATCACCGCCAGGAACCCGACGGCGTAGAGGCTGCCGCGCAGCAGAGCCCAGATGACCTCGCCCCTGGCAATGTCACTGAGCGACATCGGCGTGGTGATGATCGCGTCGTAGAGCTTCGCGTACTTGAGCTTGTAGAAGAAGTTGTTCGAGGTCTCGTAGATCGCGCCGTTCATTGCGGAGCTCGCGAGCAAGGCCGGCGCCACGAAGACCGCGTAGGGAATGCTCGTGCCGTTGCCGAGAGGGACGTTGCCGATCAGGGCGCCCACCCCGAAACCCATCGAGAAGAGGTAGAAGAGCGGCTCGAAGAAGCCCGAGAAGATGACCATGAAGCTGCGGCGGTAGACGAGCATGTTGCGCTCGACGATCCGGGCCGGGCGGGCGAGAGCGAGCCGCGGCGCGATCCGGACGGCCAGCATCAGACGACCAGCCTGCGCCTGAACGTGATTCGGCCGACTGCCAGGCCGGCCAAGCCCACCGCCGCCAGGGCCGCCAGATGGACGGTCAGGCCTACCGGTTCGACCTGGCCGAGCGAGAGCGACCGGGCGGCTGCGACGCCGTGGTACAGAGGCGTGATCCAGGCCAGGGGCTGCAGGAAGGGGGGCAGCTTCTCGATCGGGAAGAAAGTCCCGGAGAAGAGGAAGAGCGGCGTGATCCCGAAGCGAAACAGCGTATTGAAACCGCCGTCTCCGGTCTGGGTGGCCGTGAAGGCCATGATGGGGGCGGCAAAGGCCAGGGCCGTCAGGACCGCAACCGGGACAGCCAGCACGACGAGCGGCGACGCGGCCGCACCCAGTGCGACGATGACCAGCAGGAAGAGCACGGACAGCAGCGTCGCCCTGAAGCCGATCCACATGAGGTCGCCGGCGAGCAGGTCCAGCGCTCCGAGCGGAGTGTTCAGGGCCGCATGGTAGGTCTTGTCCCAGTCGATCTTGCTCATGATCGGCCAGGCCGCCTCGGAAGCGGCAGCCATCATCGCCTGCGTCACCAGCAGCGCCGGGGCGACGTAGTCGAGGTAGGGCACGCCGCCCGGAGCGCCGCCGTTGCGGTTCACGTACAACCCGAGCCCGATGCCCATCGACACGAGGTAGAGGAACGGCTGCGACAGCCCGGAGAGCAGGTAGCTGTGCCAGCCCCGCCGGAAGACCAGCAGGTCGTGCTCCAGGATGCGCAGCGACCGGCGCGAGGCGATCGCGGCAGGCCGCGCGAGGCTGACGCCGATGGTCGTCATCACTCCACCAGGCTGCGGCCGGTGAGCCTCAGGAAGACATCTTCGAGGCTGCTGCGTCGGACGAGGACGCTGGCGGGCCGGAGCCCCCGCTCGTAGGCCGTGGCGACGGCCGCCTCGCCGTCCGCCGTGTACACGAGCACCCGATCCGGAAGGTGTTCGATCCGTTCGGCCAGGCCGTCGAGCCGACCGTCGACGTGCGAGGCGTCGTCCGCCTCGCCTTCGACCCGGTTGAAGCGCAGCTCCAGCACCTCCCGGGTCACGTACCGGTCGATCAGCTCTCGTGGCGACCCTTCGGCCACGATGCGCGCCCGGTCCATGACCACCAGCCGGTCACACAGCTGCTCGGCTTCGTCCATGTAGTGGGTTGTCAGGCACAGCGTGACGCCGCGTTGCTTGAGCCGGTAGAGGCGGTCCCACAGCAGGTGCCGGGCCTGCGGATCGAGCCCGGTCGTGGGCTCGTCGAGGAGCAGCAGCGAGGGTTCGTTGATCAGCGACCTGGCAATCACGAGGCGGCGTTTCATCCCGCCGGACAGCGGTTCGACCTTGTCGCCCGCCCGCTCGGTCAGCTGGACGAAGTCGAGGAGTTCCATCGCCCGCCGACGCGACTCGGCCCACGACAGGTCGAAGTAACGACCGTAGATCAGCAGGTTCTCCAAGACGCTCAACTCGTTGTCGAGGGTGTCCGCCTGGGGGACGACTCCGAGGCGCGCTCGGATCTGGGCACCGTGCTGGGCCGGGTCGAGCCCGAATACCGTCAGCTTCCCGGCCGTCACCGGCGAGACCGTCCCGATCATCCGCATCGTCGACGTCTTGCCCGCGCCGTTGGGCCCGAGGAAGCCGAACGCCTCGCCGGGGGCCACGTCGAAGTCGACGCCGTCCACGGCCGTGAACGAGCCGAAACGTTTCGTCAGGCCACGAGCGTGAACGAGTGATTCGAGCGGAATGGAGGTCTTGGCCACGCGGCGATGGTACCGCCGGTGGCCGGCCCTGACGCGGCCTGCGTCGCGGAAACCAGAGGCCGCGGCCAGCGCGCGCTGGCCCGCACCCAAACCTTCGTGCTGCAGCCACTGGGACGATCTGGCGTGGCCACGGGCGCCTCCGGGGAACCTATGATCTTCCTGTACCAGCAGGGGTGATGGATGGACGAGTTCTGGGTCTGCCCGCACTGCCGGTCGCTGAACCGGGCGGGCGCTGCCAGGTGCTACAGCTGCAGAAACAAGTACGGCAGCCGGCCCGCGGACGCCAGCCCGGTCAACAGGACCGCCGCGGCCGCAGCGTCCGCACCGCCAGGGCCGCTGCCCAGCGCAGGGATCGGCCTCGCCCAGGCGCCCTATCTCTTACGACCCCTGTCTCCCACATCCGTCGCGGCACCCGCCGCGACGGTCACCCGGGCGGCCCAGATCGGA
>Ga0209777_10000893_pt1 | contig 46030 bp, 69 predicted proteins | sample FrelakmetHBP12HB_FD_187147 | JGI IMG/M metagenome (GOLD analysis project Ga0209777, IMG submission 187147) | Freshwater lake sediment microbial communities from the University of Notre Dame, USA, for methane emissions studies -HBP12 HB (SPAdes)... | ecosystem: Environmental > Aquatic >... | reverse complement strand
AGACCTTGAAGATCAGGGATTAAAAGCCTCAACGAGTCTTATCAATTCAGCTATCGAAGCTGTGTATGCTAAACTAAAGGCTTCTGAACCTACAAGTTAGCGGTCAGGTGCTCTATCCAAGGGGGGCAGTCTTTACTCTGATGCCCCTCACTTCTTGCCGGATTGCTATAAATCTGCTCTTTGTATTGTCGTTCTAGTTTCATCAAGAGCAGTATCAATAGATGATAAGGCTGTTCTTAATATAGAAAAATATTCAGGGTAATTTCGTGCGTCCTTTTGTTTTTCTAAACCCGGCGGAACGGAAACATAATAAGGATTTAATTTATCTGACGTAAATTTATTCAAGTCATTAGCCTTATCCCTTATTCTTTCGCAAAACTCTTTGACTTCCTCTGCCGCTGTCATTTGTTTTACAGTATTCCCTTCGTTCATTTCTTCCCCTCCTTCTTTTCCTTCCCTTCTTCTTTCTTAATCTGGTCTTGCAGTTCGGCTATCCGCTTTGGAACTAACAGCATTTCCGCATCCACAGCCCTTTTCTCTTGGGTTATGACTGCGTACTGCTGGTCAACGGCGGTCTTTTCCTTCTGCAAGGTCGTATAGTAGTCCTGAATCTTTGCGAGCTGATCTTGCAACTGCGCCGTGGTTTCTGCATAAACTGGCATTGACAACAACATTCCGATAAATAATGCTACTGCTAAAAATCTTTTCATAAATCCTCCTTTTAGTTAAAATGTGCTTTAGTGTCAGGTAGTGTAAGACTTGGCGTTCCATTGTAATAATAAGTTGATTTAGACGGACAATCCTTTTGAAACTGAATGTCAATCTTATACGCATCACCGATCACTTTCTTTATTGCCGCTTCTTTGTCTGCTAATACTTTCAAGTCAATGTCCTTATACTCAATAGTGATAGTGACATTATACTTCTGTGGTTTTATTTGTTCAAGAGCCACTTGCGTAGAAGCGGAATTAATAAATGGCTCACAACCATTCTCATTACATTTTTGTGCCGCCCCAACGACTCCTGCCAACATTAACACTACTACGACTGCGAATAATACTTTCTTCATTTTGATTCTCCTTTTTCTGTAATTTCTATTTTATTTCTATTACACCATTCTTGTAGGTTTTTAATTGGTTGACCTCTGAATCTTTTTAGTATCGGGGCGGTCAAGTCAATAATACCACTGTCATTAACTCTTGCACCACAAGTAAATCTACCGGAAGAAACATAAAACCACCGACTCATTTCTCCACCTCTCTGTAATCCCAAATAATATAGTCCTTCCCGAAGGGCTTTTTGTTGGAGTCTAGAAACTGACTCTTTAGTGATACCTGAACAAATTGTGGGTTTTTGCAATATTCCCTTGATACATAACCGTTCACCGCTTCGGTAATCATTCTACCACTTCTTTTTGGCTGATAGTGCCAATCTGTATATAAAGTCGTATCTTCATACGACACAAGGAAAACGGCTTTTTTGTATTCTGTTGTTCTGTCGCACTTAAAGTTCTTACTAACCAACACTTCTCCCGTCATTGTTGGCATATTAGATAAATCAGTTCTTGCGGCTGTTGGTTTACCATTTATTAAGGGTGAATTAAACTCTCCCGCCCACGCTGACACCGCCAACAATAATACTGCGATAATTATAGTTAGTTTTTTCATTTAGTCACCTTCTTTTATGGGTTTTTCCATACTTTAGCCTTCCACGGATTCTTCTGTAAGTGGTACTTCGGCAGGTGCATAGCAATAAGACTGCGTATGACTGTCTCTACACCATAGGGAGTTAATGTTGAGTTAACTAGGAGTTTATTAAATTCCTCTACTGTTCTGTGTATATTCTTTTCTTTAATCACCAGCCACCAATAGATAACCCCGATCCCCGCCAGCACCAGCCAGATAATACCTACGATTAAGTATGTCATTTTAAGTCCTCCTTATCAAGTTCATTATTCTTGTATATTTTGTCGTGCCATGCTGTAGCTATATTCCACGCTATTATTACTATAAGAAATAAATAAGCCAACGGAAGAGCCATAAATAAAAATATTACTCCGAAAATACTTGTTATTCTGTATTTCATCTCACCCTACTGTTAAGTCTTTCTATTGTTTCGTTGTGCTGTTTTACAATTAATGCGCTTTTGTTAAACTCTCCGATAAAATACCAAGTCACCCACAAGAGAATAACGGCAAAGGCGACCAGAATTATCGTGATTACTAGGCGTTCAAATTTCTTCATTTATGATACCAGAGGATATACGCTAACAGGAAACCGCCCCCCGCACCAAGCAAGGAAACGGTAATTAGCGTCGTTATCGTTCGAACCCACGCCCAAATAATCTCACGCATTAGTCCGTCAATCATTCTTCTCATAAAAGCTCCTTACGTCTGGATGTGTGGCGGTGGTCTTAGTCGCTTCCCAGTTTTCACTCCACGCTAAGACTATCAGCTCCGGTATCCCATCAACGCCAACATGAACACCGCCTTTGTTCTACTCTCGCCTTGTCTGCAAGCTGTAAGCTGTGGTCATCTGACCTACTAGACGTTAAGTTGCAAACTCTAGCCTAAATTGAGCCGTTTAACAGTGGCTCACAACACCGGATTGTAGGCTTACGCCTCCGGCACTACTTTAACTTTTTGTGTAATTTATGCAATCCTAATAATAATAAAAAAGCCTCCCATGCTTCCGTCAGGTATTCCCAGTAATGCAGAGTCCATGCCGCCTCATTCTTGTCCATTCGATAAAGATAGAAACCGCCCTCAATAGGAATGTCGGGGTGATTTTCTTCCCACGCTACCTTATAAGCGGCAATCTGAATTTGATAATCTGAATAGACGTTATTAGAGGATTTCCAGTCAAATAGGCATATCTTATCGTTGATTTCAGCTATACAATCAGGCGTAGCCCCGAATTGATACTCCTCACTGACAAGGTGTTCCTCTAAAGAAATGACTTTCATATTAACCATTTCCTTCCAGTGCAGGAAGTTATCAAAAGCCCTTTGTGCCTTTTTTGTGACATCTACGTCGGTTTCTTTTGGTATTTCATAGACCACGTTTTTAAGGTGAGCTTCTATCATAGCATGGGCTATCGTTCCGGCATCTGCGGCGGCTTGTGATGTTTCTCTGTGCCTACGTCCAGCCAGACCTTCCTCATTCGCCCACCACATTAATTGTTCCTTATTCCAGCCCAAGTTCGCACTTATAATAGTGGTCACACCTGATATTCTTTTTCCTTCTTTATTCTTATAGGGTATTGTTGGCATTTATCCTCCCTTGCTCCTTCACTATTAATTTCAGGCAGTACCGCATAATGACTTCTTTGTTCAGAGACCCCCAGTTTTTCTTCCTAAGAACCTTGCCATTCCCTATTGGAATCCCCTCTAATCCCTTACGGACTAGTAGAAGTCTTTTTAGATGGGATATTTCGTGTCCCCTTTTGTGGCAGTAAGAACCAATGTTGTCTATATAATTCAACTCGTCTTGGGTTGTCCAGTATAGGGTGGTTTTATCCATAATTAGTCCTTAAAAGGGCACGTTATCAGTATCGGGCATATCAGGAACATCCATTTCTGCTTTGTTTAATTCCTTCATTTCCTGCGATTTCCCGATGGTTTCTTTAATCCATTCCGGTATGTCCTCGGGAACTTCCGTATTATCTGAAAAAGAGAAGTAATAAGTCTTGTCAAAGGGTTTTACAGGAGGGATGCCTTTATAAAGAGGCAGAATAGCTGCTACATTGGCGTAAGTGTTGCCGTCTTTCTTAGATACCTCGCTAATGATCTGAATCATGCAATTCACGCCCATTAATTTTTGGACATCAAATTCACCTAGTTCCTCTTGGGTAAAAACCCTTCCTCTCCACGAAACGAGGTCTTTGTAGAGATTGGACTTCTTCCCGATAGACTGGGTATAGGTCTTACTCTTGACCCTCGGAGCTTCCAATTCTACCCCATTCTTTTCGTACTTAATCATCAATTCGGGAAATTCCCACATAATCAAGACTTTCTTTGCATAGGTGTCAAATTTGGGTGAATACTGCGTTCCGAGGTCTATCACACCGATACAAACCCCATGATACATTCCGTCTGGTATTGGATCAATTTTACTCTTAGCCGATACATTTAACATATTTTACTCCTTTTCTCCGTTATTAGTTAATCTATCGTTCAGAACCATGCTTTAAACGCCTCTGGTTGCCCCGTAGTGAATCTTTACCCCTACCCACTGGTTGCAAGGCGGACTTACATTGGTGCTGTAAAGCCATTTCAGCCATTGACTTGTTCCAAAGTATAGGAACTCTTATGTATTTGTGGCATTTTTCACAGAAAAATTGGTAGTGCATATTATCGTCCTGATGTCTGGATTAGATCATCTACCGCTTCCATAGGGGTAGGTTTCTCAGAACCCCAGTCATTATCAGCATAAGCCGAATAAACCTTCTTTTCATCATTGTCTTGATACCTTACCATCTCATACTCTAACGCAATATGCCCCTTAGGAAACGCCGCCTTCAGTTTCTCCCATGCCACCTCTATTTCAGGTGTGTAGAGTCCGCCCATAGCCTTGTCATAACAACTACGGCACATCCCGCTTTCATGGAACAACTGTTGGCTTTCCTTATCTTCGGGGATTTCCGCCCCACAGACCTTGTCGCCTATTTCATTGTTGCAGTGGTACATGGTTATCTCCTTTTTCTCCAAGGCAAATCTCTTATTATTTTAGCCAACCTTTTTCTTTCTTTTTCACTTCCTGAAACATCCCATTTATCAAACGGCGATTTAAAGTCACAACAATATCCTCGTCTGTTTTTAAACCAACTTATCGGGCAAAATACACAATCAAATCTAGCTTCAGCACAAGCGAAACATTCATTCTCTTTTGCTCGTTTAATTAAGTGTCTATAAGCGGGGTCATCCCATATATCAGAACTGAATTTATATGGACTTCCGCTTTTTGCAAGATCACCCCATAACTTTTTGTGTCCGTCACGATTAGTCTTTATTTCCATTGTGTCCTCCTAAGTCCTTTTGTCTGGATGTAGGACAGGAGTGTTCAGGAATTAATACTTGCATATTCACCAAATTTTTCAACTGCCGCCTTGTTGTATGCGAGTGCAGCATCCCTTTCCTGATTAAACCTGCCAATAGTAAATGTTTTTTTATTAATCCTAATAACAGCCCTCCATTTGTTTCTTTCTTTATCCCTATACACTCCCTTATATATTGACGAACCAAATTTCTTTCGTCTATTATGACAATTAATACTACGGCTCACTAATCTAAGATTTTCCCATCTATTATCATAAGAAACGTGATTGATATGGTCGATTTCTTTATCTTTAAGTGATCCTTTAATTAATTGGTGCATCTTTATCCATCTACCATTCATTCGTGTATGATAATAATAATTATCATCACCTTTTTTCTTTGTCACATACCATGTAAACCATGATAAATAAGGATAATATTTATCATCAACAATAGCATTAGGAATATTTTTTAATCTCGTTTTTGCCTTTATTAATTTCATAACTAACTGCCCTCAATGCACCCCTGCCCCTAGTGTCGGCTACTATGTACCACAGGTGAAATCGCTTGTCAAGTAAAATCTTTACTATCACCGTAAAAAAATAAAAATAAATCTTGACATTTTTTTAAAAGTATGCGGATAATGAGGCCATGAAAACTAGATTTAATATGAAATTATATAGGAAAGAGCTTAAATTACGGGGCTGGAACAATTCGGACTTAGCGAGGAAAATGGGTATTAGCCGTCAAAATTTAAGTTACCGTATCTATCATCCATCATTGAAAAGCCTAGAAGAAATAGCAAATAAACTTCAAATTACAATTAAGGATTTGATAAAATAACAAAGTATAGCTTGGGGAGCTATAAAAAATGAGAAATAAATTAAAGGAAAGCACAATTAAGGGGTATATATTAGGAAAGCAAGGTACTCATTGCCGAGCTCCCCACCTAGTATATCCCCTTTTTTGTGCGTAATATAATTATGGGTAAAGATCCAGCCGTATTATTTTACACTTCGGATTTTATTGCCGGGACACTAACAATGACCTATGAGCAAAAAGGAAAATATATTGTTCTTTTGTGCTTACAACACCAGCAGGGATTCTTAACATATAAAGATATGATTAACATATGTTCGACATATGATGAAGATATCTTTATCAAGTTTGTAAAAGAGGGCGATCTATACTATAACCGTAGAATGAAAGAAGAATCAGACCGAAGAAAGAAATATTCCGAGTCAAGAAGTGAGAATAGAAAAAACATATCTTCATCATATGATAAACATATGGAAACTGAAACTGAAACTATAAATATAAATAAAAAAGAAATAAAGGTATTCACCAGACCAGAAATAGAAGAAATTAGAGCTTATTGTCAGGAAAGAGGAAATAATGTTAATCCTGAAACATTTTTTAATTTTTACGAAAGTAAAGGTTGGTTGATTGGTAAAAGTAAAATGAAGAATTGGAAAGCGGCGGTTAGAACTTGGGAGAATAATGATTATCGGAAACAAGATAAGAAACTTTCTTGTGAGGTAGATTAATGTCAGTAGAAACTTACCTCAATAGAAAAGGGTTTAAGTTTTGCCGGAGAGGCGAGGAAGCGGTGCTTAATTGCCCCTTCTGTGTTGATACAGAAAAGAAGTTTGCGGTTAATTTAATAACTGGGGCTTTCAACTGTAAGCATTTAAACACTTGCGGAGTAAAGGGGAGTTTTTGGGATTTACAAAAGAAATTAGGTGATGAGCCAGAAAGGTTGAATAGTAATAGGGTATTTTATAGGACAGAAAAAAAGAGATTTACTGTACCGAGTAAGGAAATACCCCAAATGGAAGATAAGCAAGTTCCGGTTTATCAGTATTTAAAAGATCGTGGTTTTAGTGACGAAACGATAAAATATTTTCATATCGGGGCGAAAGAAAACGCAGTGATGTTCCCCTTCTATAAAAACGGAAAACTAACCAATATTAAATACCGGGATATTAGAAATAAAGAGATGTGGCAGGAAAAGGATGCACAACCTCTTTTATTCAATCGAGATAACATAATCGAAAATACTTTGATTATCTGTGAGGGTGAATATGATTGCATGGCCTTGCACCAGTACGGGATTGAGGCGGTGTCCGTTCCTAATGGCGCAGGAGGGTTGACTTGGGTTGAACAGGAATGGGAATATCTTGAAACCTTCAAGCATATAAAAATTTGCTTTGACTCTGATGATGCTGGAAAAGAAGGTGCGGCTACTTTGGCGGCTAGAATAGGAATGTGGAAATGTAGTCTTGTGGTTCTACTACTTAAAGATGCGAATGAGTGCTTAAAGAAGTCCATTCCTTTTGAGGAAATAATTAAATGCTTTGATAATTCAATAGATTTAACACCTGATACAATAGTTGAACCCAGTTACTTTTCACCTAAAATTCAAAAGTTGTTTGAAATGGGAGTGAAACTTTTTGGTTTATCAACGCCGTGGGAAGAATTAGATAGTATTTTAAAGGGTTGGCGGGCGGGTGAATTAACGATCTGGTCAGGAAGAAATGGTGCAGGAAAATCTACAATATTAAATCAGGTCATTCTTGATATAGCACAAAAGGGTGAGAAATCCTGTATTTATTCAGGGGAAATGTCACCGGAACGATATTTAAGATGGGCTGTTATTCAGCATAAAGAAAATAATAATCCTTCGCCTTTTTCTATTGATGATTCCTTAAAGTGGATGTCAGGGAAGATTTATATTTTAAATATTTCTGATATGATTATGCCAGATAAAATATTGGAAGATTTTGAATATGCGGCTCGCAGATATGATTGCCGACACTTCGTTATTGATAGTCTGATGAAAGTCGGTTTGAATGATAATGATGAATATAATCAGCAAAAGCAATTTGTTTCAAAGTTGGTGGATTTTGCCAAAAACTTAAAAGTTCATGTTCATCTGGTGGCACATCCAAGAAAGACAGGGCATGATGACGATACGCCGGGCAAGGTTGATGTGAAGGGAAGTTCGCACATTACAGACCTAGCTTTTAATGTTATTATTCTCAATCGGTCAAGTGAAGAACAGAAAGAAACAGCAAAGAAGAAAAACAAAACAGTTTCTGATTGCCAATTATATGTAGCCAAAAATAGGGAGTTTGGAGTTGAGGGGAGAATACACTTATGGTTTGAACCGACCTCTAAGAAATTTGATACGAAGGAGAAAGAAAATGGATGATAAATTATTATGGGAATTGGTTGATGCTTGTTCTTTAATGAGGTCAGGAGCAAGAGAAGGTCATTTTACGTTAATGAAATTCACGACTCATTGGAAAGCAATGTTTTTTACTCCCGACCTAGATAGTGGAAAGGGTAGGGATCAACTTAAAAAAGTTATTCCCGGCAAAACAAAAGAGGAAGCAATAATAATAGCAATTCGTGAATTATTAAAAGAGATAAAATTAGAAAAAGATATTTAGTCCTTATATCAGGATGTAGGAGGGGGAAATGAGTGATTTAAGAGGAGAGATAAGAGATGCTTTAAATCGGTGCTGTGCTGAAAACGGGAGTAATACACCAGATTATTTATTGGCAGAATATCTTTTAAATTGCCTTCAGGCTTTTAATAATGCAGTAAAAGCCCGTGATGATTGGTATGGAGTCCACCTTGAACCATGTAATAAGTATTTTAATGAGGAAGGGAAATGAGGGAAATGAACGACCTAATTAAAGCCGATGAATTTCACAAAGCCCGCAACAAGGTCATAGAAGGTGCATTAATGGTCAGGGGCGGAGGTTTGCAGATGGGCGAATACCTCTCTCTCATTAAGACCAAGAGATTGTGGAAGTGTGACGGGGCGCACATAAGAAACTTCGATCACTGGCTAAAGAACGACCTCGGAATGACTCGTAGTGCCGCCTATAACGCTATGGGGGTGTTTAAAAGATACTCTAAACTCCTAGCGGCTAACCCTGACTTCGCAGACCTGTATTTCAGTGTTTTGGTGGAGTCGTTGCCTTATTGCCCTGAAAGCGAAGAAGCTAAAAGCGAACTTTTGTATTCTCTCAAGGGGCAGACGGTTGAAGGAGTGAGGAATACTCTCCGGGAAAAAGCAGGGCTATTGCCGAGTGACGGGGAATGTGAGCACCCCGCCGATAAAATAAAAACTATTCAAGTATGCGGTGTATGTAATAGGTGGTTATAATGAAAGTAAACACCCTCCCAAAACCTGTTAAGATTAAGAAGGTCACAAAGAAGCAGTTAAAGTGCGAATGGGATAAACTAGACAGGGATTGCCTTAAATTAGTCGGGAAGTGTTCTGTTGCTAGGGACGGAACGTGTAGGAATTGCAATTCGGCCTATCGCCTCACCGGGCATCATATTAGGGTTAAACAACACCATGCCACAAGGTATTTATTGGACAATCTTATTACACTTTGCTGGAAGTGCCACTCAAAACAGAAATTCCAGCCGGAACAGTTCAACGACATGATTATAGACATAATCGGGCAGGGGTATTACAACGAGATGAAATGGAAGTCGCAAAGGATTGTTGATTGGACAGTTGAAGATTTAAAAGACATAAAAGCAAGTTTAACCGCTAAATTGAGGGAATTAAAGTCCTGAAATCTGGACGTAAGGGGGAAAATGAAAATAGAAATTGAAAGGAACGAATCAAGTTTGCCGATTATTTACGAAGCGATTAATGCTTACACAAAGGGGAATATGTATTGTATCTTATTTATCAATTCCAACAAAGAACGGATAGTGCATAAATTCCCCATGTGCAGTCTTTTCAGGGTTATTGAAGATTACCCAGACAGTAAACGATAGGAGGGTTATGAAAAAGTCCGAAATAGTAATCGAGATAATTACAAGGCTCAATCAATATCCAACACGAAGCATAGCGAGATACATTTTAGACACGCATGGGGGCTTGTTTGATAATGATTTTGAGAAAATCAGGAATGTAGTCAAGTATTACCGAGGGCAAATGGGTGAAGCAAAGCGCCAAGTGTGTCTGCACCTTATCAAACCGGACAAGAAAATACTCATGCCCGAAACATGGCGGCACGTCAGGACAAGGTATCAACTAGGCGAGGGTAAATGGCTTGTCTTGTCTGATATGCACGTTCCCTTCCATGAGATGAAACCGATTGAGGCGGCGATAGCTTACGGACAGAAAGAGAAATGCACTGGAGTGCTTTTAAATGGTGATGCTCAAGACTGCCAATCTATTTCCTTCTGGCCAGCCACGATTCGTAAGGATTTTATGCTTGAAGTTTTAATCTTCATTAAGATGCTTGACTTTATCCGGCAGGAATTTCCCAAAGCTAAAATTGTCTATAAACCCGGAAACCATGAATACAGACTCCCGAGGTATTATGCTTCTAAAGCCCCGGAGTTTATCGGCTCACCGTTGGCAGCTATGGAGTCTATGATTGACTTTGAAAGTAGGAAAATAGAGTTCCTTGACTACTATCAAACTGTCATGGCTGGTAAACTCCCAGTGCTTCACGGGCATGAGTTTAAATCATTATCAACGGCAGTCAATCCGGCTAGAGGACTTTTCTTAAAAGCTAACTCATACGCTGCTTGCTCACATTTCCACCGCACAAGTGAACACACCGACACAAATATAAACGATTTGTATTTAACAACGTGGTCATTCGGCTGTTTGTCTGATCTTCACCCTGATTGGAATCCTATGGGTGCAAAATGGAATTGGGGCTGCGCTATTATCGAAGTGGCAAAGAATGGAGATTTTAAGGTAAATAACCGTAGAATTTTATCAGATGGGAAAGTTGCATAATGATTAAAAGACACGACCATTATGCAAACCGTTGCAATAAAGACGTAAAATGTTATTTTTAACATAGAAAGGAATTATATGAGAAAGCCGTGGGGACATTGGAGAATACCCTGTCATTCAGGTAAAAGAGTGTTTAGTGTTTGGCTCAAGGATTTCTTTTGGGAAATGATTTGTAAATTGAGGCGATATTGTGAAAATTCCAAAACTAGAAATAGATAAAATCTATGAAGTTTTATGGATAGATAATAATATGCCTACGACTGTCGGCTGGATGGAAGATCAAGAATATAATGATTTTATTTCTAACAATATTGAGGATTTTGTTAGATCGGCTGGAATTTTAAAGGCTACAAATAGAAGATTTATAACACTTGCCGGTGATTTAGATTTAGGGAAAGTCAAGTCTAAAATGCGACTAATTAAGATTTTCAAGCCTTGCATTGTTTGCATTGCTGAATGTAAAACAAAGAAAATTTATGAGGCGAAGAAATGAAATATCTAATCTGCATACCTTTGTTGATTTTAGCTATCGGGGCGTTGATTGTTATCGTTCTAGGGATGATAATATCGTGGGAACGACCTAAAGGCGGAGGGTTGCCAAGATAAGGAGGAAATTATGGAAAAACTTAGAATCTACATCGCAGCACCATACAATCCGGTGAATTGCTCAACTCATGGGGCGGTTCAGACAGCACAGAGGAATGTTGACAAGGTAATTGAAGCGGCTAACGCAGTCCATGACAAGGGACATTACGCCTTTGTGCCGCACCTTTCGCATTACCTTCATATTCACTATTCATGTAAAGTTGACAGGGGTTTGTGGTATTACGAATACGACAATACGTTTCTTGATTTGTGGGCTAATGCGTTTCTTTATCTCATGCCGAGCTTTGGCGCAGATCAGGAACTGGAAAGGGCAATGCACTTCGGACACATAATATTTAAAAATCTTGATGAAATACCGGAGGCTAAATGAATTGGTTTAATAAACTATTTAGAGTCTGTAAGCATTGTCATAAGCTTTTCATAGCAGACAGGACAGACACGCCCCTTGATGATCTATGTAAAGATTGTAGAGAGGGGCTTTTTGAGGCGTGGTAAAAATGGATTGGCGAATTTGCGACCATGAATGGCTTGATAAATTCAAAGACAAGGCATATTTTCCGGCTACGTCTTACAGGTATTTATGTTCAAAATGCGGTATGTATTCTTATGTAGGGCCAATGTATGACTTATTGCCTGACAAATCCAAATCAGTATTTTTGCACGGGTTTAAGCCTTTTTAACTCTTTCTCTTATCCTTCCCCTTGTCCTTCTTACTTTCTAGCCTTTGGTGAAGTCTTGAGTTAAGCGCAAAAAACCTAATCCCTGTAACTTGTGGTTACAAAGTTCAGCTTTCACGCTTAACAATTAGCCTTATGGAGCCAGCCTCTCGTTTTGCGACTCAGTATCAAACAGGATAACTGAGTTTAGCCCTAGACGTTAGACTTACCTGTTTAGTCCCCCTGCTCGGCTCTAGGCTTTACCCACCGTGCGCCCTGCTCCACGATAAGCGCATAACTGTTTATGCCCCGTGCGGTTACCCCTCCCCAAGCATAAACCAAGCATGAATATCATTCAGCAAGCTGATGTATAAATACTTGTTAATAGAAAACAAAAACGCCCTAAAGGATTACTCCTCTAAGGCGTTTTAAAGATAACAGGACGGTGGTCAAACCGTCTGCTAAAGGGCAAAAATCAAATTGTGTTGTTAGGGTGACCATGCCTAGTTCCTTTATCTGTTACTTTGAGGCATACTAGGCATAAAACGCCCTAAAAGTCAATACCCTATCTGAAATTATTTATAGTACGTCCATTTATCAGGACTTTTCAGTACCCAGTTTACTATCTAACATTGACAATAGTGATAAAAAAGCCCTTTTCTCTTGAGCAATTTTTTTCTTTGTTGCCTTATTTTGTTCTAACTCAATATGGTAATTTTCCCACAAATTATATACTTTTATTAATTCTGGTTTCTTCATTTCCCCACCCCCCCTATTATCTTTACAACATCCCCTACTATCTGCGCTATTAGTTTCCGGTTGACATCTTCCCACCTAGGCATTGACATCATCTTATCTATAATCTCAAATACATCCAGTGGCTTTAATAGGTGCTGGATTACCTTATCTTTGTCTGCGTTAGCCTGTTTTAAGGCTCTGATTAAGCCCATAGCACGTAATATCATGGCGTAACCTCCTTTACATGAGTTTCAGGGACTTCAATCATGGTAGTCCAAACGTGCCAGATTAATTGATTGCGGTTGCCTCTGTATAGTGGTATTCTCTGACCTACCTTATATGGCAAACCCTTGACTCTTTTCAATAAGATATACCATTTCATAGTGTCCCCCCTCTAGTTAAGAATTATTATTTTTATAAACTCCTTACCTTCAAATACGCTTTTAATACTGATAATATTTACCTTCGTTCTTTTTGCTACCTTAATTAATTTGATTAATGAGTTACGCCGAGCGTTAAGGTGTCTACTCCTATACCCGCCCTTAAAGACTTCATTTTTAACAAACAATTTATTTTTAATCGGATATTTGTAAATTGTCATTGTCGCCCCCTTACATATAAATCATTGTTGCTATTACTAGTCCTCCAGCCAACAGGATCAGAAGCCCTGCGGCTGCCCAGTTCCAAAGTGTTTCTGTTTGTTGAGTGGTCATAACTACTCCTCGAAGTAAAACTGTTCACAATAGGTTTGAAGCGCGTCTTGATCGTCTTTATTGTCAATAATATATTCAGTCCAGCCTGTAAACCAGTCTTGATACTCAATGTGCGGATTTAAAGGTTGACCGTGTTCATCTAGTTCGCCAATGATCCGGCAAGCCGGCCCGCCCCAGCATAACAGAATACAAAATTCTTCCGGCTCTGCTGTGCTTCCCGGTGAATGCCAGCCGCTTCTTACTTCTACACTTAACGGATCTTGATTAATTCTTTGTATTGCATCTTCCCGTTCGTTGTCATCTTCGGCATTAAGACCCTGTACCATTTCCACAATACTTTCCAGTTGAGCCTTTGCCTGATCTTTGGCGCGTGTATCTTCTTTTGTTTTCATTATCTTACCCCTTCCGCCGGGATTAGCCGCCCGGCTGTTATTTAGTCCCAACATTTACAATTTTCCACTTCATAGTGGCCACACCTTAAACGATAGTTATCTAATCGGATAGGTAATAACTTATCTATTTGTTGCATTTGTTTGATTACTTTTGGTTTTGACCTTTTTTCTTTTACAGGGGAATTTTGATACGGTTGTAATAAAGCCGCGTGTAATCTTACGTGATCTCCTATATCAATAATCGCTAAATTTAAAATCTTGTTATTTAGTGGGTTGAGATCACGATGATGAACACAATGACTATTCCAATTAATTTCAGGATATAATTGTTTCATTAATTGGTGGGCTTTTCTACGGGATTTAAAAATAAGTTTTTCTTTTTCCATTGTTTATTCCACCTGTAAAGAATTAAGGTCAATCCACTTCTCACCTTTGCCGGATAATGGAGTAACTAAAATATCATCCCGACCAAAAGCCTTACGATAATCAATAACCTGAACTTTTACCTTTAGACCGTCAAAATTAACAAATCCCTCATTTGTGCCGTTTGTTCGGTCACTTACCACTTGTGCAAATTCTCTTAGTGTCATAATGTATCCTCCTTTGTTATATTGTTGCCTATAATATATACCTTATAATTAGTATGTCAAGAACTATTTGTGTCAGTATTAAAACTAGTATTTCACATCCAAACGTCTGGACGTTGCGCCCATGCAAAGCTATGCGCCTACCAAAGAAAACGGCTCCTGCAGGCTCCTGACTATAAATATTTTAAGAATTATCTTGACTAGAACGCTCGTTCTATGTTTCTATAAACCAGCGGCCACGCCTACACTTAAACATAAGAGAAGCTTTTAAGCTACTAAACAACTAAACCATAAGGCTGGCCGCCTTTTATAAGGTATTTATGCAAGTTGCCATAAATAGTAAACCTACCCCAAAACAAGAACAAATAATAGCGTTACAAACCGAACATCCCCATATTACACGCCGAGAGCTTGCTAAACAAGCCGACACAAGTACTAGTTATGTTCAAGAAGTCCTAGAACGGTATAATCTGACTAAACAAAACATAGACGATTTTAAAGATAATAGAGCCGATGTGTTCGCTGGGCTGCAACATAGAATAATATCCAGCATCACGGAACAAGATATACAAAAAGCACCAATGGGATCAAGGGTTTTGGCTGCTGCTCAGCTCTATGATAAGGAACGAATAGAGCGTGGTCTATCTACTGAAAACGTTTCATATCATGTGGTTACTGAAGACATTAGCAAGGTCAATAAGGAGATCACAAGGCTAGAGCGGGAGCTTGCTAGACTGCAATCACAGGAGAGTATGGGTACTTCTTTGGGTGCATCTGATAGTATAGACGCAAGTAATAGTATATGATATTAGTAAGTTAAGGTACGAGTTAAAATGCTGGTACAGGATACGAAGTGAATTATAGACACCGGGGTACAGGGGGGATTACCACCCCCCCTCCAGTATAATCACAGTATTCCCGGTTATTGGCGAAAAATATAAAAGGGGATTTAAGTATATGAAATTAGGGTACAAGATATTTCCAAGGTCTGAGAGGTACAGAAGGAATTGGGAGAGGATATTCAGGAAGAAGGGGAAGTGTTTGTCCCGTGGGGACTAGTCATTTAGTGTAGTAATAATGCTAGGTTAAAAAATAGCGATATTTCGCGCAGGGGGGATTATGGGTCAGATTATAGGTATGGAGCAGGTGGCTTGTGAGGAGTGTATGAAGGAGGTTATGGCTTCGTGCAAGAAGTTTCATTGTCAGATAGTCCCGATGATACAGTTTATCGGGGCTGGGGTGGCGAATTTCGGGTTTCACGTTGTTCCTTTGGGGAAGCAGATACCGGGGGTTCCTGAGAAGCCCTTGGGGGATTTAAAGGAGAGTCACTAATGCCAGCAGTTAGTAAGAAACAAAGAAGGGCGATGGCTATTGCGGAACACAACCCTGAGAGATTGTATTCTAGGAATAAGGGTTTGGCGGATATGAGCCAGAAGCAACTACATGAGTTCGCCAAAACCAAAGAGAAAAAGTTGCCGAGGAAGAAAAGACGTGGATAGGATTGAGGAAATCCAGACCAAGTTAGTCGAGTTGAAACAGAAGAAATTGGAACTTCTTTCACTGGCGGACAGGATTGCTCAAGAGAACAAGATTGAGTTCGTCCCCAACCAACCCAACCCGAAACAGGAGAAAATTCTTAATGCTTGGTTAGACCCCCAATATAAGGTTTTCTACTTCACCGGAGGTAATAGGTCTTCTAAGACAACTACTTGGGTATGGCTGGCTATAGCTGCACTATTTGGTTATTACCCATGGAACCCTAGTATTAAACTAGTATTCTCTCATAAGGGGCCTAGGAAGATCAGGGTTGTGGGTCAGGACTGGGGAGTTCATATAAAGACGGTTATCATCCCGACTTTAGAAGAGTGGTGGCCGAAGAATCGAGTGGTTGAGAAGAAAAAGAACAACGAAGGAATAGATTACTTCTGGAAGGACGTTAAGACCAAATCCACCCTTGAAATAATGAGCAACGGGCAGAGGGCTGAATTATTTGAAGGATGGAAGGGGGACATTGTTTTTTATGATGAGCCGTCTTCGAGGGATATTCGAGTCGCTTGTGCTAGGGGTCTAGTGGATTACTCCGGCAGAGAGTACTTCGGCATGACCCTCTTGAAAGAGGCGTGGGTGCAGAAGGAAGTCGTAAAAGCCACCAATGATGACGGAACTCCCGACCTTTCAGTTTTTGGGGTAAATGCGGATATTTTTAACAATGTTTCCAGATGTGGGGAATGTGACGACTACCTAGAAAGGTTTGAAGACAGGGAAACCGGAACCGTTGGGATATGTTCTAAGTGCGGAGAAGTCACTAATTACAAGAAATTCGGACTAACGATGGAAGGGGTGAGGCAGTTCGAGAAAACTCTAAGCCCCAACGAGAAAGAGGCAAGACTTCACGGCGTACCTGCGTACTTGGACAACCTGATTTGGAACGTGGATAGAAGGATTCACGTCAAACCTAGATTCAGAAACGGGATTCCTCTGGATTGGATTGTTGACGTATTTATAGATTTTCACCCTTCTAAACCGTGGGCGGTTAGTTTTTACGCTACGGAACCGAGAGGGTTTCACTGGCAGGTGGCCGAGATATGGGATCACGGCAATTCAAAGGCTATGGCGGAGAGAATACTGAAGGTCATTATAGATAATTCTTTAAGAGTCGGCGGGATATGGATTGACCCTTTAGCTAAAGGAGATGCGAACTCCGGTTATACAGACGAGACCGTTTTTATGATTATGTCCGATGTGTTCGCTTCTCACGATATTTACTTACAGGTAGCTTCTAAAGACAAGGACAATGGGATTAAACTGGTCGAGGAAATGCTGATGAGTGAGAACGAGATTCCCTCTCTTTTTTTCTTCAGTGACCTCAAAAAGAGCATAGAACAGATTGAGAACTATGTCATTGATCCGAAAACTTTAAAGCCGTCCAAGGAAGAAGACGATTTTTGCGAGAACCTTTATAGATATGCGTTAATCAACCGACAATGGGAAGAAGAGGTAGAAGATGGGGCCGAATACATCAGGGATGACAGAGGCAGGAGCGCAACCACTGGATATTGACAGTCTTTTTGACGGAGTTAATGACACTTCCGCCGAAGAAGTCAATATCGCCCGAAAGATGAAACAGGAAGAACTTGATACAATCGGAAGTAGGGTTGTGGAAAGTTTCAACGCTGATATTGACTCTCGGACTGATTTCGACAAGAGAAGGGCTAGTTGGCTGAAGATGTTTGCTGGTTATCGTGACCCGAAGGACTACCCTTGGCCTAAAGCCTCCAACACCCACCTTCCATTTATCCTCGTAGCTTGCCTTCAGTTTCAAGCAAGGGCTTATGAAGCCCTTTTAGGTAAGGATATAGTCAAGTGTTTCACCCGTGACGGACTTCAGAGAGACGCAGCCAAGAGAACCGAGAACTATATGAACTACCAACTTCGGTTTGAGATGACCGACTGGGAAGAAGATATGGATAAACTTCTCATGGCGCTCCCTGTTGACGGGTTCGTAGTTAAGAAAACCTACCCTGATTATGAAACCAAACAACCTGTTTCCAAATTTCTCACTGTGGACGAGTTTGTTGTTAATTACAAAGCCCGAAGCCTCAACGACCCTCGTTTAAGAAAGACACATATCATCTGGAAAGAAATTGACAAAATAGAGGATTTGCAAGACCAGAAGGTTTTTTTAAAGCCGGAAGGATTAGTTTTAAGCCCTGAAGACAGTAGAACTGACGGCAATACGCCCGAAACCAAAAACGCACAGGATAAAATAGAAGGCTCACAGGAACCCGATGCGGAGTTCACCAATAAAAGAAAACTTCTCGAACAGCACGTTTATCTTGATATTAATTACAACTACAAGGAAAAGAAACTTAAACAGAAAGACGGGAAGTTCAGACCTTATATAGTCACGGTGGATTATACCAGTGAGAAAGTTTTAAGAATTGTATCAAGACTTTCATGGGATGAAGACCACTCAAGGGACAAGGTAGAGGAATACTTTACCGGGTATAGTTTTATTCCCAATCCCAATTCGGTGTATGCTTTCGGGTTCGGTCAACTTCTTGACCACATGAACGAAGCCGCCGACACCGCTTTAAATCAACTCTTAGATGCCGGACATCTGAATAATATCATAGCTGGATTCATTAATAAGAGAGCAGGACTTAAAAAAGGTGACATGGGTTTTGAGATGGGAGTCTTCAAAGAAGTGGATGTTATGGCTCCCGACATAAGAAACGCCATTTATCAGTTCCAGTTCAAGGAACCGAGTAGAATTTTGTTCGCAGTCATAGGGATGCTGCACGACTACGTCAAGGAAACCACTACTACCTCCGAGTGGATGTCAGGTGGTATGCCGCCTTCCGACACTGCAGCGACTACTATGCTTGCCGTTATCGAACAGGGACTAAAGGTTTTTTCCGTCATTCAAAAAAGACTCCACAGAGCCTTCAGACAGGAACTTAGAAAGATATTTGACATAAACCATGATGTTCTGGACGAAAAGGTTTATGCCTTGGTTCAGGACAAGACCTCAAGGGAATGGAAATCCATCGAAAGTGGGAAAAAGGATTTTTCTAGCAATGTGATGATTATTCCCGTTTCCGACCCCAACATCACGAGCAGGGCGGAGAAACTTATCAAGAGCCAACAGGCATTAGCGGAAGTTAAAACTTATCAACCCGGCCCACAGACGGAGATGGCTCTCTACGCTGCTAGACAGGATTATTTTGAATCCATGGAAGCACCGAATATAGAACAGATCAACCCTAAACCCCAACCACCTCCGCCTCCACCTGATTTGCCTCCGGAAGTGGAAAATAATATGCTGATAAAAGACACAATTACTCCAGCACTTCCAACACAGAACCACCATGAGCACGTTACGGTGCATGACGGATTTAAGGCATCTAATTGGTTTGAACAACTAACGCCTCATGGCAAGAAATTACACGAAGCTCATGTTCGTGAGCATATGGGTTTTTTATATCTTGCGGAAGCTCAACAGCATAAACAGGCAGCTATGCAATATCAGGGAGGAAATTTCGGTAGTAGCACGACAGGAGGAATGAATGGATGATTTTTATCTGGAGAACGTAAAAGAATGGCAGCAACTTCCAGTAACTAAGACTCTTATTCTTATTTTAAAGGCATATAAATATGAGACTCAATGCAAGTATATCCAAAGTCTAAGTATAGACCAGTTTCAATATTTAAGGGGTTTAGAAATAGGTTATGATCGTGCCATTCAGGTCATTGAAGAGGAAATAAAGAATCAGGTTTCTATAAACATAGAGCAGGTTCCGGTGATTGTGAAGTGAAAATATATAAATACTTATATAAAATTTTTAAGAAAAAACTTCCAACTATTAGTGAAATATCAGATTTTAGAAGTGCAATATCGGAAAGTCGCTTGCGTTATAATAATTACATGAAGAATTTTATTGGAAAGTAATGGAAAAAATAATTGAGTTGATAAAAAAATATATCAATGATAAACTTTATGGCAAGATAGTTATTATTTTTGAAAGTGGGAAAATAGTCCATGTTGAAAAAACAGAAAGCATTAAAATTTAAACCGATGACTTTTAGTGATTTAAAACCACATCCTGACTATTATAAGCCCCTAGAGGGTGAAGATAAAAAAGAGTATGAAATTCTTATAAAGACATTAGGAATTTGGAAAAAGTAGTAGCTCTTTGAAAAAAGAATAGGGAACGCTATAAAAAAAATTGAGGCGAATTGCAGAAATGTAGTTCGCCTTTTTTATTTCATCTGAAAGGAGATGCTTATGGAAATAGGTCTAAGACCGCTGTTTTCAAGGTTATTGATTAAACGGAATGTCATTAAGAAAGTCGGGTCAATAATCATTGCAGAAACAAGTCAGGAAGCGAAAGTCGGTGTGGGAGAGATTATCGCCGCAGGAGTTGATTGTGAAATCGCCAAAGAAGGGGACATTGTTTTATTTGGGAGATACGCACCTTATGCATTGAATAAACAGGAACTCACTTGGGCAGGAATCGAAGTAACAGAAGATAAGGATGTTGAATATCTTTTGTGCAACGAGGAAGATTTACTCGCAATAAAAATCGCAAATAAAAAGGAGAAGAAAAATGGGTACAGAGGAAGGGGTTGATACCCCGCAAGTTAATGAAGCGCAAGTTCAGGAAGAACATGATTTCAGGGACTTCGTAGGCGTGGAACACGATGCCGAAAAAGACTCGTCATGGGACAACAAAAGATTCCGTCAGGTTTACCGCCGGTACAAGGACGGCGAAAGAAACACGGAACAAATGCGGAATGACATCAAATTGATGTCCGAACACAACCGTAAACTAGCGGAAGCTGCCGAGAAGATAACATCTTCCACGCAGAAAATAGTTGAAAGTCAAGTTCAGAAAGCGGTTGATACGGGTCAGGCGGAAATAGAGAAGATGGAAACCGACATTAGAGACCTAAAAACCGCAAGAAAAGCGGCACGAACCGAAGCGGATTGGGACAAGGTTGATGTTCTTGACGAGCAAATCCAACGACTGAACACGAGAATTGACAGGAAAAAGGACGATTTAGAAAAAAAGGCAACAGCAGAGAAGGAAAAACCGAAACCACCGGCGGAAGACCGACCTGACACGAAAGCTATCAAGGAATTTGTGCAGGAAACAGCATGGTTCAATAGCGAAAGTGACGATTTCGACCCTGTAATGACTAGTGCGGCTAAGGAATATGACACCGCCCTGATGAACAAACCTAAATACAAAGGGAAGATTGAACTCACCGCTGAAAGACTGAAAGAAGTCGCCGCCTATATTGAAAAAAGGTTCGAGTGGAAGAAAAAGGCGGAAAAACCCACTCCACAATCAAAGGTTGAAGGGGTTGAAAACGAAAGAGGTGAAAACCAAAACAAGGGGAAACGGACATTATCGGCTGAGGAAAAACGAGTTGCTCACAATATGATGCCTGACATAGACCCTGCAAAAGCTGAGGTTGAATACCTCAAGCAACTAAAAATAATTGAGGAGGGATAACAATGGAACCCGCAGAAGAAGTAAAAGAAGTAGTGAAACCGAAAAGAATGTTGACTAAAGAACAGAAAGCAAAAATGCAGGCAGGACGTAAAAAGGCAAAACCATTGCCTATTACCCCTGAAAAAATTGATAATTCTCCTAAAGGGAAGTCGGCTACATGGCGACCCGCTAGGATAACGGATATACCGATGGAAATGAAAGACCCACGTTTCACTTATCGTTTTATTTTGGACAACCCAAATTCTATCAGGAAACGGTTAATGGAACAGTGGGAAATTGATAAGGATATTGCCCGCAAGATGGATGAAAAATTCGGTGCAAGAACCCTGCAAGCCGGACTCACCGTGGATGGTGCATACAGAATCAACGAATTAATCCTTGTAAGGATGCCAGCGGAAGTTGCCGAAAGTCGGCGGAAATATTTTAAAGAAAAATCACCCGTCCAAGATGCCAAGGCTTTAAAACAGAGAATGAGAGAAAATGCAGGAGACTCACAAGCGGGTATTTATACCCAACATCCTTCAGGTGTCATTCCTGATATGAATAAGTCTGGAAAATGGGACGGGACAACGTAAGAGAGGTTTAAAATGGCTAATACTAATGCGCCTTTTGGGTTTATCCCAATCGGACATATATCAGGCGGAGCAATACCTGAACCTCACCTTTACAATGTAACAGCAAGTCAGGTTATATATAGAGGCGACCCAGTAATTGTAACTTCAGCGGGTTCGATAACAGTAGGGGCGGCAGCTTCGGGAGTAGTTAATCTCGGAATTGCGGCTGAATACTTCCCCGATCCCGTACAGGTTGCAAATGGGACTACGCCCACGACCATGCACATATATGATGATCCGGGCATACTTTATAAGGTTCAGGTGAAAACAGGTGTTACCACAACTTTGGCTAACACAATTTTTATGACATCGAACATCATTACCTACGCAGCGGGGAGTACGATTTCTTTACAGAGTGCAATGGCGCTTGATACTCCCGGAACGGGAACAAATGATTTCCTTATTTTAGGATTATTCCCTGCTCCGAACAATGCGTTGGGTGATAGTGCGATAGTTATCGTGAAGTATAACAAGAGTGTCTTTACCGCTCCATATGCGGGAATCTAGGAGGAATAAACCATGGCTAGCAATACTGTAAATTTTAGTCAGTTGTTGTATCCCGGACTGGCGGCTATATGGGGAACTTCCTACCCGGATTACAAACCGGAGTGGAGTCAGATATTCCCCGTTAAACCATCAAGTCAGAATTATGAGAAAACCCTTGGGATGTCGGGTTTTGGTCTTGCACCGATCAAAGATCAGGGCAAAGCCATTGATTACGATGATCCTTTCCAAGGGCCAGTACACAGCCTTTACCATTTTGTGCGTGGTTTAGGCTTTATCGTAACCAAGGAAATGTGGACAGATGACCAGTATGGTAAGATCAACGCACTTCCAAAAGCACTGAAAAAATCCATGCACCAGTCGAAAGAGTGGGATCATGCAAATGTTTTAAATTACGCATTTACTTCGAGTACTGCGTATTACGGGGCAGACGGTGTATGTCTGTGCTCGCTGTTACATCCTCTTTTGGGTGGAGGCTATATTGCCAACACACCCGCTACTCAGTCCGATTTAAGTCTGACTGCGTTGGAACAGGCAGTAGCTATTGATATTCCGGCGTGGGTGGATGATAGGGGTTTGAAGGTCAATCTTATGGCTCGTAAACTCATTACGACCACTCTTAATGACTGGACAGCGTTCCAGTTGTTAGGTGCGGATAAAGACCCTGAAACACCAGCTTCCAATGCACCTAATCCAGCGAAAAACCTGTTCCCTGAAGGAAGGTTGGTAAGTCACTACATTACCGATACCGATTCATGGTTCATTCTTACCGATTGCAGCGAAGGTTTGGTGAGTTACAAGCACACCAAGTGGGGACTTCAGTTTGGTAAAGACAATGATTTCGGTTCGGACAATGGTCTTTTCAAAGCAACTGACCGTTATGTGGCAGGTTGGGACGACCCAAGATGCATTTACGGCTCATCTGGAGCTTAACAATTAACATTCATCAATGGTTGGAGGTTGGAGATGAATATCAACAAAGCAAGTTTATTAAGGATAAATTCACAATTATTGACGGCGGCGGAACTCGTGGGTTCTACCACGACAGCCCCCGCTCGTTTTGTAATTCATAATGGGCCAATAGAGGTCAAATATCTAGGAATACAGGTTCTAACGGCTATTCCTGCGGGAGCTAATACTTTAACATTCCGTTTCACTCCTGAAGACGGTTCACAAACCGATTTATGCGGAGCTACAGACACCGCTTCTGCTGCGGCAGAACAATTATTTTTGGTTGATGGCGTAAAAACCACCGCCTTGGTAAAAACGACTGAAGTCGGAGTACAAGCTGCGGGACAAGTACTTCATATGCCGATTTACCTATCTAACGGGTCAATTTATCTTGTATTCAGTTCCACAGCACCGGCAACAGGATTGGTCAAACTGTTTATGGCTTGGTATCCTTTAACAGTAGATGCCAAAGTAAAAATGTACTAGGAGGAAAATAAAATGATAGGAAATCAAGCAAGCCTTTTGAGACTTCAGTCAAAAATATTACCGGCGGCAAGTTTAGTAGGTGGTGGAGTAAGATTTGTTGTAACTGGCCCAATAGAACTCCGGTCACTGGGAGTAAAAGTCGAAACAGCAATAGCTACAGGGAACTACCCTTTAATGATTGAGTTTCTCCCCAAGGGAGCGGCTACTCCGATTTCGTTGTGCGCTTATACGAATTTAAGTGCAGCGGCAGCGGAACGGTGTTTTTTACTGGACGGAACGAAAGCCACGGCACTTTACAAGACTACGGATTTAGGTATAGGTGCGGGAAATGTCCTTCATATGCCTATGGTTTTAAGTGATGGGACGATTAGGTTGAATTTTGTAACCTGTCTTTCCACTCCCGGATTGGCGATAGGGTCAACACCTGCGAATGTATCTAATATAGCCTTCACTTTTAATGTAGTTGGAACGACAGTAAGCAAAGCGGCAGTTCCGATAGGAACGGCTCTTACGGCAGTCACAGTTCCTCAAAATAAATATGGACTTTGGGCGTTCACTATCACAGCAGGAGGAACGATTACAGCTACTGCAGCCGCTGGTAATGCTTCTGGTTATGATACAGAAGTAGCGGCTATTGCGGCTTTACCAACAACCGCAGCGGCTTCGGTTCTCATGGGTTATATAACAGTAATGTCCACTGATGGAGGCGGTTTTATAGGAGCAACAACGAGTTTGGCTGCGGGAGCAGTTACAGCCGCTTACTACAGTACTTACGGCCCACCGGCAACGGGAGCAGTAAAGGCATTTTTATCTTGGTATCCTTTGGCTATGGATTCCAAAGTACAGATTATGCCATCTTAAAAACACAGAGTCGGTGAAATGCCGAACAGGAGGATTTAATGGCTTTTCGACTTTTCGATAAAGTTACTTCTATTGGTGCAAGCAGGGCAGTTAAGTTAAATTTAGACATAGGGGTTAAAGACCATACAGTTCATGTTTCCTACTCTCCTACAGACGTAACCGCTGTTTCTGCTTTAACTATCAGTCTTCAGGGGTCGTATTCAAACAAAGACGCTTCTACGGGGGTGATAACTCCTGCTGGACTTGCTTTGGGGACGGGTAATACTAATAAGAACCTTGCTATTGGGACGGCATTTAACTACCTTCTTAACGATACGAACTATTCGGCGGCTGCAGTAGCCGCAGGAGTTGTGTTTTCAGCGGCTCATGTCATTGGAAACGGAACGGCAGGGAAATTTGGGGCAGTCAATGTTTACATTGATTCTAGTGGAGTTTTACAGACTATTGTTCCCGGAGCACAAACAGTAACCCCACAACTCTATACTACTGCGGCATTGGCTTTTGCTGCGGCTGCTGATTGGGTAAGGGGTACTGATTATCCGCTTACTTATTGTCCCGTAGGGAGATTGATTATTTCCTGTGATTCTAAGACATGGACGGCTAACTCTAGCAACCTGACACCTACTTCTGGACTTACTTCTATTCAGTATGTGTCCTTTGCGTCAACCTTCAAGGATATAGTTACATACACGTTTACGGACAACGACTTAACAAATATGGGAGCTATGTTCTCATTTAAGGGGTCGAATCCTAAATGGGTAAGGCTTTTCCTTTCGGTGTTGACGGGAAGTGCACAGGTAAGTGCAAGGTATATGCCAGAAGACAGTGCTTAGGAGTTTAAAATAATGTACAAGACTTGCACTCAATGTAAAATAGAAAAACCAGTGACCGATTTTTTTACAGAAAAAAGAGGAAGATATGGAATACGTTCAAAGTGCAAGTCTTGTATGATTAAAAATTCTAATAAATGGAAAAAAGAAAACCCAGAAAAGGCAAAACAAATAAGTATAAAGGCTAATGGTAAATATCGTAGAATAAATCACGATATTTTAAAAGTTAGTAATAGGAAGGCGGCGGCAAAATGGTATAGGGAAAATCCAAAGAAACAAGTAGAAAAAACTAAAATATATAGAGCGGCACATCCAGAAAAAGTTAGGGCGTGGAAATATACAAGAAGGGTTTTAGAGAGTTCGTTATCAAGTAATACAGTCAAACTTGTATATGAAAGCAATATTAAACAATTTGGGATGTTAACTTGTTATCTTTGTTTTAACCCAATTCCTCTTGGCAAAGATCACCTCGAACACAAAATACCTTTATCAAGAGGCGGTGATAATAATTATAATAATTTAGGTGTTTCTTGTGAAGGATGTAATTGCTCAAAAGGAAAAAGAACAGTGGAGGAATTTCTAGGTGAAAGTGTACCCACGCAATCGTTATGTGCCTAACACATATAAAAGAACCTGTGATAGATGCGGATTTGATTATCTTCGCTCGGAACTTATAAAGGAAAAGAGATCTGGGGCGATAGTCTGTTATGGCTGTTATGACCCGATTCACCCACAGGATTTACCTAAGCTACCAAGAGTAACGCCTTTAAGAAAGAGGGATTAAGATGCAAGCCCAAAATTCTCAAGTATTTGCTACAACAGTTCCGGTCATTGGGAATACAGGTACGACTACATTTCTGATGAATTTGGATAAAATTATTCGTAAGTCCCTGAAAAAATTTGGGGTTACTAATCCTCAACCAGACGAATACCAGAGTGCCGCTGATGAGTTAAATCTCATAATGAACGATTTACAGAACAGTGGTACTTTGCTCTGGAAACAGAGAGAGGCGATAGTTCCTCTGATTGCAACGTATCCTTCATACTATCTTGACCCTTTGATGACTGATGCTATGTACTGGTTTTTCCGGCAGAACGGAAACGATACGGAAATAACTCCGTTCACCAGAGAAAATTATATGGCGCAATCTACCAAAAAGGAAGGCGGAGAACCTAATAGGGTATGGGTGAATTGGCAACTTCAACAACCTATCGTTCACTTTTATCCAGTTTGGCAGTATTCTACAGGATTTGTCAAAGTAGGTACTGACAGTTACCTGTGTATTTTAGACCACATCTCCGATGCTACAAACCAACCCGTTACGGGTAGCGGAGATTGGCAGTCGTACTGGGAAATCTGTACCATTGCCACCGCTTTAACTACAAGTACTTGGGTAACTGGTACTTCTTATTCTTCGGGTGTTGTTTACTTCACAAAGACCGTGAGGGCAGAGGATGTTCTCAGTGCAAGGGATGATCCTGATGCCCCTGTAAGGTGGGACAATGCCCTAGTGTGGCTTTTAGCGGATGCTCTTTCCCCTGAACACGCTTTACAGGCGTGGGAAAGACAGGACTTACAACAGAGGGCAATGATAGCTAAAGCGTCAGCACTGGCTGGCGGTAGAGAAAGCGTTGAGATGAGAGTATTTCCTGAATTCCGTAGATGAATATGAAAACTTGTTCAAAATGCAATTTACCGAAAGAGGAAAAAGAGTTCTATAAAAATAAGAACTTTAAGGATGGTTTACAATATGATTGTAAATTATGTCATCAACAAGAAGGCAAAGAAAATTATTTATTAAATGCACAAAAAATAATTACAAGAACAAATAAATATCGGAAAGAACATCTATGTAATTACCGTAAGTATGTTAAAAATTGGGAATTAAATAATTCCGAAAAACATAAAAGTAGAGTAAAAATTCGTGATGCTAAAAATAACCATACAGAAAAAGGAAGATTAAATAATACTATGTCAGTATATATAGCTAAATCTCTTCATGGTACAAAAGCAGGAAAACGTTGGGAAGATTTAGTTGGTTATACAGTTGACCAATTAAAACGGCATTTAGAAAAGTTATTTAAAGAAGGAATGAGTTGGGATAATTACGGAAAGGTTTGGGAAATCGACCACAAAATTCCTGTTGCAGTTTTTAATTACGAGAAACCGGAGCATTTAGACTTTAAGTTATGTTGGGATATAAAAAATCTTCAACCGTTAGAATGTTCTAAAAATAGAAGTAAACAAGATAAACTCGACAAACCATTTCAGCCCTCGTTGGCTTTGGTGATATAAGTATGGCTAAAGGTTTTTACATAAAAAAGAACCCTATTAATACGCCCCCCTATGCTGACGTTACAGATGTTGCTTTGTCTGCTTTATCCTCGTTGCTTATTAATGGGTTTCTTTATTATTTAAAAGACGAAAAGAAATACCTGACTATGAACAGACCGGGGCTTCTTTCTACTCCGTTTTGTGATTTAGGAGATTACCCAGTTGACGGTTTGTGGTGGTGGTCTTCTCAAAAAGTTCTTCTAGCAGTTAGTAACGGACTTGTCTATAAAATAGACCAAACCGGAACGGCAACACAACTAACAGGAGTTACCCTTACCAAAGGACTGACTAATTTTGCAGAAGTCGGCGTAGGCGGTAAGTGCGCTTTTATGGCTTCTGGTGGGGCGTTGGTTTATACTGACGATTTAGTTACTTTAAAAAATCCTCAAGGTTTAGGAGTCCCTACGGCGGCTACTCACGTTACCTACATGGATGACCGTGTTATCGCTAACGAGAAAGATACCGCTACTTTTAGGTGGACTGACCCCGGAGTTTATACCGCTGATGTAGTCGAAGGGACAGACGGAAATAACTATCTATGTATTAATTCTCATGTGGCTGTCTCTATGTCTAATGTGTCAATGAATTTTATCAATGGAACTTTTGACCCCACGGGATTACAGATTTCAAGCCTTGATGGTACTGCTGTGGCGATAGTATCATCTGTAAAGTTAGAGTCGGGAGCTTTTGTATATGGTACTGCTAAAGGAACTTTGTATCTTTCTACTTGGAATGGGATTAATTTCCTAGTTGGAGCAGGAACATTTTTATATAGATCAAATTCTTCCGGTTATACCATGACGTTTACAAATGGAAGTTATGACCCGACAGGACTTCAGATACAAAATTTGAATAAGAGTTCCGTAGCTGTTGTTGGTTCTGTAACCTTAACTTCGGGTTCTTTTGCTGGAGGCGATGCCGCAGGGACTTTTAATCTTACATCATGGAATGGCAATCCTTTTTTTACAGGAACCAATTACGTTTATAGGTCTGTTCCAATAATATGGAGCACTACAGACAAAAATAGCTATGTAAGTATTAGTGGAGATGGTATTGGATTGACGGTTTTTAGCCAATCCTCTTCACACTGGGGAGGTATAAGGGGAACAGTTGGTGTATCTAGTGGAAAATATTATTGGGAAGTAAAACTTTACGGGGGTACTGATATTGATATTGGTATCGCAACTGTAGCAGCAGATTTAAACAATCAAATTGGAAACGATGTTTACGGATGGTCTTACGCTAGTACAGATGGGTACAAAATTCATAATGGCACTGCGGGTGCTTATGGAGCCGCTTATACTACCGATGATGTAATTGGTATTGCTCTCAATATGGATGCCGGAACTCTTACGTTTTACAAAAACGGAGTTTCTCAAGGCGTTGCTTTTACAGGAATAACAGGAACGGTATTTCCAGCTATTTCAGTAATAACTAGTGGTGGAGCAGCCACTCTAGGACAGGCTAATTTTGGAGCAACTGCCTTTAAGTATTCTGTTCCAGTTGGTTTTACTTCCTTAAATCCTGCTGTTAAAATAGCGACAGCAACAGCAGACCCCATTAGTTCCGTGACTATACTAGACCAAATTGCTGAAGCCACAACTAATCCCATTAGTGTAAATAGTAATCAACCAATTACGGGAAATGCTTGGGCTTCTTATTGGCAATTAACATCCGAAGATGCTTACGCTCCCAATCAAACCATGTGGACAATGAGTTTTTCATACGGTGTTATTAGTCCTACGATCGGGTCAGTGATTCACAGTGCGGATATGACGGCAACAGCCATTATTTCATCTATTGTAATTGATTCTGGTTCTTGGGTGGGAGGAGATGCAGCGGGAACTTTTTATGTGACTGATTGGAATGGAGTCACTTTCCCTATCAATACTTCTGGTAGTATGGGAGATGGGTTATTTGAACTTTTATCTTCACCGGTAAAAAATGTTTGGGTTGAAGGAAGTAGTTACAGTGCCGGATGGCAGGGACTTAGTTTCGCCAACATGGAAGCAAAGGGAGAAACCTTACAGGCTCTTGATGCTCGTTTCGATACAATTATTCTTGTCGGCAAGAAGTCAATCGAATACTGGGTAAATGACGGTTCTTCTCCGTTCTCGAAGTATGAAGGTCTTACAAGTGAAACTGGAACTATCGCCCCTGATAGCGTTATTTTTGACGGGAATATGCACTGGATGATTGATAACGACAGAAACTTCGTTCAACTAATAAACCGTGCCCCTAAAGTAGTTAGTAATCCTTTTGCTTCTCTCATGCAAAAAATGGGAACGATTGAAGATGCTTTTTCTATTGCCGTTAAATGTGACGGAAGAAACTTCATAGTCATTACCTTTCCTACTTCAAATTTGACGATAGTTTATGACGCTGAAAATGATATGTGGCAGGGTCAGTGGGGGTTGTGGAACACTACTACTGCGGAGTTTGACCAGTGGATACCTAGATGCTCCTGTAAGTGCCCTGAATGGGGTTTTGACCTCGTAGGTGATAGAAGGTCGGGAAAAATCTACAAGATAAGCCGTCAGTACGCCACGGATGCTGAGTCAATTTTAAGAGTCGTTAAGAGAACAGGGATGATTGATTACGGGATTAGATACCAAAAACGGTCAGAACGATTGAGGATTACGATTCAAAGAGGAACTGGTTTACCGACTGGTATAGAACCTGTTTTTACGATGAAATCAAAGATTGATGACCAGTCGTGGACTGCTGAAAAACAGGGAAGCCTTGGGAAGATAGGAGATGTTTATTCCATAGTAGAGTTCAGACAGAATGGGATTTTTAGATACAGACAGGATGAATATGTTTTCGCAGACGCAGTGCCCTTGGTACTCGTAGAGGCGGAAGAAGAATTTACGGTACTAAGTAGATGATAAAATCATTGTTAAATCTACCAACCCCTGATGGGCAGGGTAATTATACAGGGCTTCATTTAAAACTGTTTTTCAATCAGATTCTGGTTTTATTGGGGCAAAATGGGTCTATTACTTCGGCGGTTAATTCTTTACAGGATAGTCTAACGCCGATTACCCAAGGAAGTATGTGGCCGGTGGGTTCGGTATTTATCACAATAGGAAACACAAATCCTAATTCCTTGTTGGGATTTGGCAGTTGGACGGCTACAGGTTCGGGAACACTTTTAGGAGCAACTTGCTATGGTTGGAAACGAATTAACTAATACTTTCCGCAAGGGAATAATAAGGGTTGAAGAAATCATAAAGAACATTCCCGGTTCTTTAGGTGAAGACCCGTTTCCCTTGAAACACTCTTTTGCTGACGGTCTATATATTAGAGAAATCAACGTACCTGCTAATGTATGGACGGTGACAAAAATACACAAGAAATCCCATGTGGCGTTTCTTCTTAAAGGAACTCTTTACATTAGGGAAGAATGGGGAGATAAAAAAATAGAAGCTCCTTGTTACTTCATTACTAAAGCAGGAACCAAGAGACTGATTTACCACAAAGGGGATGTTGTTTTGGTAACGGTTCACGCAACAGAAGAAACTGATTTAGAAAAGATTGAAGATGACATTATTGCTAAAAGTTTTGATGAAATTGATAATGTTATCGAGATAAAGGAGATAGGATCATGTCTTGGATAGCAGTAGCAATAATTGGTGGGTCAGTTGTGGGAGCAGGTGGTGCGCTTCTAGCCGGTAGTGAAGAATCTTCAGCGGCAACACAGGCGGCTCAAATAGGGGCAAATGCGACCACCACAGCGGCAGGACTTCAGTATCAGTTAGGTGAAGAAGGACTGGCGATGCAGAAGCCTTTTTACGAGGCGGCTTATCCTCTCTTACCCTATGAAACACAAGCAGGTTTACAGGCTTATCAACAGACTCTACCTCAAATGCAGTCTATCGCCACAAATTACCAGACTTCGCCTTTGACACAGAATATGCTTCAGGGGACTACCGGAGCGATTAATAACGCCCTGTCTGCAAGAGGTCTTTATAATTCCGGTGCAGGAGTTCAGGCTATCAGTTCGGCTTCTCAAAATATCATGGCTAATCAGGAACAAAACCAATGGAACAGGTTGGCTCAACTTTATCAAACTCAAGTAGGGCAGACATCAAGCACAGGAGCTAATGCGGCTGCGGGTTCGGCACAAACTGCTTCCAATTTGGGTTCAGGGTTAGCCAATACCTATATGTCTGGCGCACAGCAACAGATAGGCGCTTTGCAATTTGGTGCACAGTCTCAGGCTAATATGTATTCAAATATAGGCGGTCTTGGAATGGGTGCGGGACAGGGATTGGCACAGGATATTGTAATGAATAATTATTTAAATGGATTACAAGGGGCTGGTTCTACACCTACTTTAGAACAAGGGCCGGCTTATAACCCGTCATATGCTGGTTTAATGGGCTATACGCCTTTTTAATGAGGTAAATCATGGGATTTCAAGAATACTATCAAGCAGGTTTAGGATTGGCAAGTGCGCCTTCTACGGGTATGTTTAATGCTTTTAAACTTAAAGAAGCTCAACAGGGGATGGATATACAAGGGTTACAGTTACAATCCTTAAAACAGCAAGCCGGATTACAGGCTCAAATACCCGAAGTGATGAAGGATGTTGATTACAGCGACCCAAAGTCCTTACAGGAAGCCGCAAGTAAGTTTGCTCAAAGCGGAGATATAAAATCTGCTCAAGAAGTAGCAGGAATAGCCGAAAAGACAGCCACACAGCAACACGCTATTTTTAAGGACAGCCTTGAACTTCTTAAACCGGATAGTGGTGCACCATCAGAAGTGAAATTAAGTGCCTACAATACAATGGCGGCTATGCATAATAAAAGTAGTCATGGCGACCCATGGCCGATTAAAACAACATGGTCAAGTAGCGATGACGCATCCATGAAAAAGGTAAAAGATATTCTTGAAGACCCTAAGTTCAATAACCCTGAAGGTGGAAAACTGAAATTAAAGGCTTTAGAAGAGGTGTTGCTTGACGGGGATATGAGTACCCAGACTCGCCAGAAAATAGAAAAGGTTTTAGAAATTGAAAAATCAACACTTACAGAAAAACAAGATGCCGATGAAGTATTAATTAAAAAAGATTTAACAGATACACTTGGACATCCCCCAACCGCAGGGCAAATTCTTGATGAAAAAGATAGGCGGTTAGCCAAACGAACTCAGACAAACGTTAATATTAAAAACGCTGAACAAAATAAAGACTCTTTTTCTAGTTGGGAACCAGATGTTAAAGAAATGGCTTTTCAAAGAAGATTATTAGGGAAGGAAGAAGCACCTAATTTTGGATGGGGACAAGCTGCGGCTCAAAGTCGAAAGCAATTTGAACATGAATATGATAAGTGGCTTTTAAAGAAAGGAACAACAGCAGAAAGTGCAGTTTCCACAGCACAAGACATGAAAGCATTAGGTAAGGCTGAAACTAATAATGAGCAATTTATTAATAGAACAAATACTTTTGTAAATCAAATTGGACAGAATGTAAAAATATTTAACGATTTAAGAAAGAAATATGGGGTTAATTTTGGGCGGTTAGTTAATAGCGCAAATAATCTTCTTGCAAGGGGACTTACAGGAAGTGGCGATTTAGAATCTTTAAGATTGGTTTTGTTTAGCACCTCGGCGGAAATTACTAAACTTGAAACCAACCAATTAGGAATTGCGACCATTCCTGTTGAACAGCAAAAGACAATTAATAAAATCCACGATCTTAATCTAAACGAGAAAGATATTGAAAAGGTTATGAATACTGGATTGATATTAGGTAAAGCTAGACAAACTTCCTTGACTATGGAAAAAACAAGATTGAAAGAAGCGAGATTAAATGTAGCAAAACCCTCTAGTGAGATGCACGAAATGCCTCCAGCTTCAGAGCATAAAGACAAGATTATAAAAGATACCGAAAGTGGAAAACGGTATAAATCTGACGGAACTAAATGGGTAGAGGTGAAATAATGCCTTACGAATTTGAAGAACAACCTTCTGCCGGAAAGTATGTTTTTGAGGAAGAAGCGTCAAAACCTACCGAAGAAACCCCTAAATGGGCGGCAGCAAACCCCAATTTATATGGTGTTTATGGCGGAGTGAAGGCTATCGGTGAAACATTATCTAATATTCCTTCTTCCGGTTTAGATGTGTTAAAAAACATTACCACACCCATTACACATCCTATTAAGACTGCCGAAACAATAGCTGATATTGCAGACCCTGCAACTGGAATTATTGCTGGTGGAGGTCAAGATAAACGAGAAGTAGTCAAGAAATTCTTTGTTGATAGATACGGGAGTGCGGATAATTTAAGTAAAACTATTAAAACAGACCCCGTAGGGTTTCTTATGGACTTATCAATGGCTTTCGGCGGTATTGAAAGTGTTGCAAAGGTAGTGCCGGGATTAGAAAAAGTAGTTGAAGCCGCTAAAGTAGGAAGCGAAGTTTCTGACCCGTTAAGAATGGCGGGGAAAGTAATAGCACCAGTAGGAAAAGCGGCAAAAGACATTACTACCTCAACAGTAGGCACTTTAATCGGGTACAGCAACGAATCCGTAAAAACAGCTTTTAAAGGCGGAAAGGTTTTTACCGATTGGATGCGAGGAAATAAACGAGCCGAAGAACTACTTGATTCTGTCCATGGTGTTGTTGATGAATTAGCAGACTCAAGAAGGGGTGCATACAAAAAAGATATGGAAGTTATTTCTCAAAATCATATAGGAATTAACCACAAACCTATATCTGATACTCTTGATAACCAGTTAAGTAACTTCGGTATTACAGTAAATAATAAAGGCAAACTTGATTTCAGTCGAGCAACAATGGACAGTCGTTATCAAGGAGATGTCCAGTCAATATATGATAAGGTAAAAAAATGGGGTAGTAAACCCGAAGATTTAACCGTTAAAGGAATGGACATTCTTAAACAACAGTTAGACGATTTCTTCACCGAAATACCGGGAGGGCAGAAAAGAATAGATGCCTTTTTAGCTCCGATAAAAAAACAAATAGTCGGTGCAATAAACAAGGTTGAACCTAAATACGCCGTTATGGAGAAAAATTACAGTGAGTCAATGGATTTGCAAAGAACAATCCAAAAGGCATTTTCCTTGAGAGACCCTTCGGCAGCAGAAACAGCTATTACGAAAGTAACCCAAGCGTTAAGGGATAATAAAGAATTTAGAGCACACCTTGTTGAAACAATGGATTCTAAGACGGGTTCGGAAATTAAAGAAGCTCTAGCAGGGTATCAGTTAAGACAATGGATGCCGCAGTCTTGGATAGGTAGAACAATGGATTTGGGAGCTATCTTTGAAGTAGGTTCAGGGGCTATCAGCCCTAAGTTTCTTGGTCTTTTGACAATTTCTTCTCCAAGGGTAGTAGGAGAATTTGCCAAAGTTTTAGGGGTTGCTTATCGTGCCGCTTCTAAAACAAAGAGTTTAATTCCTGCGGGAATAGGAAATCGTCTATTTCAGGCAGGAAGAATTGAAAACGTAACAGAAGGTCAGCAATGATTAAAGAACCTCATTTACCTTTAATAATAGCGAATATCTTACCTCACTCTAAACAGAGGTATGACACCTGTGGGGATTGGTATGACATAAGCGGAATCAGGCATTTTATAGTTTCCAAAATGAAGAAAAGGGCTTATGAGTTCGCAGTTTTAATACACGAAATGGTTGAGTCTGAATGGTGCAATGAGAATGACGTAAACGTAAAAATGGTTGATGATTTTGACATAGGTTATGAGGGAAAATACAAAGATGACCCCGGTTCTGATCCGAAAGCACCTTATCACGAAGGTCATAAGTTGGGGTTAAAAGCCGAAAGATTTGTTATTGAGAAAGTTTTTAAGTTAGACTGGAAAGAATACGAAGATTACTTGATGGAATTGGAATAATGGGTCTTTATTACACAAGGCAATATACCAAAACACAAACAATAATTATTGGAGTTTGTGTTATAATTCTATTCCTAATTTCAACAGTAGGAATAGCAATATTGTTATACAGCTAAACAGGCAAAAGGAATGAAAATACTTTTTATAAGCCCTACAAATGACGGATACCATTTAGCTTGCCACCTAGCAGACGAAGGAAATACTGTCTATTTCTGGCTAAAAGAAAGTCAGGGAACTTACAAGAACATAGGCAAGGGGAGGGATAATCCTAAAGTTATTAATAGTTTTTATCAGTATATTGATTGGTGCGATTTCGTTATTTTTGACATGACGGGAATGGGAGCGGTAGCAGACCAAATCAGAAAGAGGAAACCAGTAATAGGTGGGGCAGGGATTTGCGATAAGATAGAACTTGACCGAGAACTAGGTCAGAAGATCATGGAAGAATCCGGCAACGAAGAAAACTATGTTGATATTTCACGGCACGAATCATTCAATTCTATAAAGGACGGGATAGCTTTTTTAAAGAAAGAAAAGAACCCGTTTGTTTTCAAGGCACTTGATAATGATGATTCGGTCTGGACGTTTGTAGCCGAAGGCACAAATGACGGACTGATAGAATATATGGAAAACATCAAGAAAAAGAACCTTAAATTTCTTCTTCAGGAGTGCGTAGAAGGTATTGAACTTTCAACCGAAGGGATATTTAACGGACAGCACTTTCTACCTAATTTCTCTCATACGATTGAGAAGAAAAGGTTTATGAACTGTAATCGAGGTCAGAACACAGGCTGTCAGGGTTCAATAGTCTGGTGCTGTGAGGAAGATGAAATCGTAAGGAACGCCCTCTACCCGATTGAGAAAACTCTTTCTGAACACGACTATCACGGAATGGTAGATGTGAACCTTATAGTTACAGACGATAAGTTGTGGTTTTTGGAATTTACACCTCGTTTTGGATACTGTGCGATTGAGAACCTATGGCATTTGATTGACGGAGACAAAACGGAATTTTTCTACAAACTAGCCACAGGGCAGTTGAGGTATCAGGACTTTTTAGAAGATTACTCTATGGCGGTGGTAATGAGTTTCCCGCCCTATCCTTCATATGATTATAAGAAGGGTGTTGAGGCGTTGGAAGGCATGAAGGTTTTAGATTTAAAAAAAGTTAACCCTGAAAACATCTGGTTGCATGACTGTATGTTTAATGAGAAAAAAGAACCTGTTTTAGCCGGAGCCAACGGGTATATAGGGTGTGTTGTAGAAACCGCAAAGACAATCGAAGAAGCGGATAAAAAGGTTTACAAAACTATTAACAATATTTGTCTAATGAAAGAGGTTCAGTTTAGAACTGATATAAGCGAAGGTGTTGAAGATAATATCAAAAAATTAAGAGGTTGGATATGAAAAGAATATTTATTGCTGTAATGCTTGTTTTATTTATCACTATGACCGCATGGGCTGACCCTACACAGGTAGAATTTCTGTTGTCAGGACTCCATGATACTTCAGGTAATCCTTTAAACGGTGGCAGTGTTTACACTTATTACGCTGGAACTACGACACCCCAGTCCTGTTATCTGGACTCGGCAGGTTTAACAGCGGCAGCTAACCCTTTTGTTTTAGATACGAATGGTCAAGCACAGGTCTATTGTAATGGTATGTATAAGTTCGTGGTTGAAAACAGTGCCGGAGTTGTTCAGAATACATGGGACAATCTTGGATTTTCTTCGGTAGCAGATTTGGAAGTCGCTTTGAATGGAACTTTGACTTTTGTTACTACTACCCAGTTTACCATTAGTGGTGATTGGACTACCGTGCTTTCTGTGGGGGCATTACTTAAAGCTAAGTTAAGTTCGGGTTATATCTACGGGCAGGTTAGTTCTTCTTCTTATTCAAGTGTTACTACGGTTAATTGCAGTTGGTTTTCGGGTGCTTTGGACGCCACTTTATCTGCCGCATACTCTTATATGTTGAACTATACCCTTACTTATACAGCGGCTCATGCAGGAGCAAATTCAGATATTACTTCTTTATCCGGTCTTACCACGCCCTTGTCTAAAGCTCAAGGTGGTACGGGTTCTTCAACTTTAATTGTGGCTGATACGGCTAATGCTCTTGCTGACGCTTATATAGACTGGAGTTCTTCTGCTGGCGGTTCAAAAATTCTAAATAAACCGGATATGACAACCTATCAACCTCTCTTAACCAATCCTCTAGTTGCAGGGACAATGACAACAGGAAGGTACTGCAATAAAAACGCAACAGCAAATACGGTAGATTGCGATACTTCAGCAGCGGCTTTACTGACTGCCATAGGTGCGGCTCCCACGGCAAGTCCTACTTTTACCGGAACAGTAACTGCACCAGCAGTAACAGTATCCACTTTTACAGGTAACGCCGAATCCTGTCTTTATGCTGATACAAGCGGCGTTTTACACGCAACAGGAACGGCTTGTGGTTCTAGTGGGGGGAGTGGAGCTAATTCTCTTGGATATTATCTAGTTTCTAGGGCTACAAACGAACCTGCAAATGGTGTTAATCTTGGAGCTTTAACCACAGGGCTTCTTAAAATAACTGTAGGCAGTTCAATAGCCACGCCTTCAACGGCTTCCGATGGGACAGATTATCTCTCTCCGACTACAGGGGTTACGGTAGCTCAAACAGCGGCTCAGACAATCGGTGCAACGGGAACAAGACTAGCTAAGTTGTGGGCGACTGACATTACAGTGACAAATACGATAACCGGAAATTCAGCAACAGCGACTAGTATAAAAGGTGGTAACAGCACAACTGGATTAGGTTCAATTCCTTATCAATCAGATACGGATACAACCACATTACTTGCTCCCAATACTGTTGCGACTAAAAAGTTTTTAAGCCAGACTGGTACTGGGACAAATGGGGCTGTACCTGCTTGGGGAGTATTAGTTTCCGGTGATATTCCTGCTAATGCAGCGAATACTTCAGGAACAGCTGCTAATCTGTCAGGGACTCCTGCTTTACCGAATGGAACGACTGCTACCACACAAACAGCAGGAGATAGTTCAACTAAATTAGCCACAACTGCTTTTGTTGCCGGTGCTGTAACGGTTCCTATTATAAATTTTAACAGTTTTAAAAATGTAAAAATTGCTTACGCCAGTACCACCACAGCAACTATAACAGCAACCGTTAATCCCTATACAGGAACAGGGGCTGTTTCTCTCACACCGGATTTATCGGTTAGCGGTGCAGGTGGGTTAGATACGGGAGCGGTAGCGGCTTCTACTTGGTACTATGTTTTTATTATCTCTGGGGCATCAGGAACTTCATCCTTATTCTCTTTAAGTGCAAATTCACCTACAATGCCTTCAGGATATACTTACTTTACAAGAATGGGAACGGTATTAACGGATGGTTCTAAACACATAGTCCATACACTTCAACAAGGAAAAAGGGTTCAATATGTCAATGCTTCAGGGTTGCCTTTAATGGCTCATGCAAGTACAGGAAATACAACAACACCAACATGGACGGCTGTTTCGGTTTCTGCCTATGTGCCGCCTACTTCGAGTGTTATTTATGGAAATTTATTCGGGAGTCAAAGTGTTAGTGTAGCAGCAAGATCAATCGTTGCTCCGAATAATACCTATGGCGGAGAAGGTGCGACTACTAACGCCTCACCTGTAAGTACGGGATGGGGAATGGCGGAAGCTATCGCTAGGGGAAGTCATTTATTTAGTTTTGTATTGGAGTCCACAAATATTTACTGGGCAACAACAGAGGCTAATTTCTATTTATTTTGTATGGGTTGGGAAGATAATTTATAAACTTTTACAAGGAGAACAATATGAAAAAGCTATTAATCGGAAGTTTAGTGTTGGCGGTGGTTTTAATTTCAATAATCGCATATTCATTTAATGAGGTTGTGCCTGTTTCTTTGGGTAGGTACACTCTATTAAGTGCTGTTACCGCAACTGGAATAGGAAGCGAAGTTGATACCGGAAGAATGTACGGAAAATGGCACTGCACTGTAAGTATGGGCGGTACTGCTCCAACAAGTGTTAATGTAAGCCTATTATTTTCCGACAAGTCAGGAGTTTATGACGGCAGCGGGGTGGGACTTACTACTCAAACCATAACGACTTCTCCGACTAAACTTCAGATAACGGGTTATTACGGAAGATATATAAAAGGTAACTACATAAGTAAAGTCGGTGGTGATGGAACTACGTCAGTAACTATATCATGTACACCGGTAGCTTTCTAAGGGAGGGGCTATGAAAAAATTACTTTTAATATTATTTATTATTCTAGCAACATCCGGTTTGGCATGGGGAGATAATGTAATCGGAAGTGGGGGTGGGCTTACCGGCGCATACACGACAAACGACTGCGTGAAAGTAAATGCCACAGGTCAGTTAGTTTCTGCCGGGGGTGCTTGCGGTACTTCATCTATGGTTTATCCCTCTGGAACGGGGCTTGCTAGGGCTACTGGTGGTGCTTGGGACACTATAGTCGCTTGTACTACAAACTATCCTGTTTTGGGTTCAGGACAATGCGGTTCTGCGGCAATAGGGAGTGCGGCATATACAGCTTCAACGGCTTATGCTCCCTCAAGTGGAATTGCCTTATCAGCTCTTGCAACACAGGCAACTCATACTATTCTCGGTAATAGTACAGGAAGTACGGCAGTCCCTACGGCTATGTCCGTATCTGATACTCAGACCTTACTTGGTTTAGGGGCATCTGCCTATCATGCTGATAATTACTTTTCTCTCTTAGCAGGTTCTAGTTCTATTACTACGTTAGGTACAATAGGAACTGGTGTTTGGCATGGAACAGCTATTGATGATACCTATATTTCGTCTGCTTCTACATGGAACGCAAAACAAGCTACAACTGGTACGCCAGCAGGATTTGTCATAGCTTCACAGGCAACGGGTGACTTGTTATACGCCTCGTCTGCTTCAGCTTGGTCACGACTTGGAGTAGGCACAGATAGTTATGTTCTGACTGTTTCTCCTTCAACTCATGTGCCGGTATGGGCTGCGGCATCTGGTGGTGGTTATACAAATCTTACTTCTTTTACAGGACAGACGGCTTGGAGGTTATTCTATTCAAACACTTCAGGAGTAGTGACTGAATTAGCTTTAGGTGCAAACGGAACTTATCTGATGTCTAACGGGGCGAGTGCCGCACCTACTTTCGGTACTCCTTCTGGTGCGGGTGATTTCAAGGCGGACGCTTCGGTAGCCCTTACAGGTGCAATTAAGCCGAGTACCTTTGGTGGGCAGAATATAGGAACTACAAGTTATCCCTTTGGCGACCATTATTATTTTGGTGGTAGTGGGGGTTCATTTTATCTTGATCTGAATGGTACAGCGGCAACCTCGAATAAAAGCATTATCCTTCCAAATCTAGCCGGACATCTTTTAGTGACCACTGATACATCAGTAACCGCTGTTTCCACCACAGTAGCCAAGTTAAATTATTTAACCAATGCCGGAGGTACGACAGGAACGGATACAACTAATCTTGTATTTTCAACATCTCCTGCATTAACGACTCCAACGGTGGCTACTTCTATTGCTCCTCCTTCCTTTGGTACAGCGACATTGGGAACGACAGCACTTCCTTTCAGTCACTTATACATGGGAGCTAGCGGTGGAACATATTATTTCGATATAACAGGTACACCGGGAACATCAAGCAAAACTCTAACAATACCCAATGAAACAGGAACTTTCTGTACAACAGGTTCAGTCTGTAGTGGTTATCAAGCAAGCGGTTCTTATTTAACTTCCGCTTCCACTTTAGATGCGACTAAACTTTCAGGCAATCTTCCGGCAATCAGCGGAGCTTCACTGACGAGTTTACCAACGCAGGTTTCCAATACGGCTTATAACTCTACGACTTGGCAGACAGAAACAACTATTGCTCCTTCTGCCAATGCTGTTTCAGTTTATTTAGAGTCAAAAATGCCAGCAGGGACAGACGGTACTTATGGTGCAGACACGACTAGGAATACAACATATTTTGCCTGTGTAAGTGGGTATGACTGTTTCGGTTCAATGGGGGGCAAACCTGTTTTTAATACCAATGGAACTGCGAATACTGCATTTAATACATTGGTTCTTGGCCCGGCGGCGACACAGATTAGTTTCAGTGGTACTCTGACCAATGGAAAGGCTTGTACCTTTGCAACTGGCGGTGCGATTACCTGTAATACTACTTTAAGCGGAACTGGCGATTTTATGGCTGATGCTACCGTACCCTTAACAGGAGCTATTCATCCCAGTGCCTTTGGCAGTCAAAATTTAGGTACTACAAGTTATCCCTTCGGTGCTCATGTTTACTTAGGGGGAAGTGGTGGAACTTACTATATAGACTTAACAGGAACAGCGGCTTCTACAAATAAGACTGTTACTATTCCTAATGAAACAGGCACGATTTGTACGACTGGAAGTGTGTGTTCTGGCTATCAAGGGACAACTGGTACTCCGGCAGGTTTTGTCATTGCTTCACAAGCGACAGGGGATTTACTATACGCTTCTTCTGCTTCGGCTTGGACAAGATTGGGAATAGGAACAGATAATTATGTCTTAACTATTTCTGGTTCAACTCATTTACCAGTATGGGCGGCATCGGCAGGTGGTGCTCCTGCTCTTGACGCCGTTACCGATCCTTCAGGAGCAAAAACATTTACCTTATATGACAATAATGCTTCTGCTTTAAGTTTTGGCTCTACAGGTGCGGCAGATATTTTAAAGATTATCACGACCAATTCGGCAGAGGGCGTTTCTTTAAGCAAGACGCTTTCTGTAACTGGAAACACGACTATCAATGTAACGGGTTCTACTCAATGCCTCCATGTCAATACTTCAGGTGTTATAAGTGGAACTGGTGCGGATTGCGGTAGTGCTGGTGGTGGGACTATTCTCGGTTCGTTAGCGGCAAGTGCAAATTACATTCCTTCTTCAACGGGGACTTCCAATACCATTCAACTTTCGTTAGATACGATTGATCCGACTACAGGTGCAATTACTACTCCACAGCAGACAACTCCTGATTACTATTATTTCCGTCCGGGTTCAGGTGCGACTAACCCGACTTATTATCGTGGGTTCTTAGGTCCAGCACAACCTGTCACTGGTTTTACAGCGTATCAGTTACCAAACGCTGACCCAACGGCAGGACAGGTAATGTCCTTCGGGGCTGTATCATCTAATGTGAGTGCGATTACTTGGATAACACCTGCTATAGTCAATCAAACAATGTATATAGGTTCTACGGCGGTAGCTATCAATAGAGGCACGGCTTCATTAGCTTTAACTGGGATTACAAGCATAGACGGTTCAGCGGCTACTTTAGCTTCTGGTGGTACAGGTGTAACAGCCGCCAAAGATACCGATTCAACAGTAATAGCAACAACAGAATACGTTGATAATCAGTTCGTTATTATCGGTTCTGGTATGACAGCAGGAAGGGCTTACTACTTGGCCGCAACTACAGGAACTCTAACAGAAGCAGACGCAACCTCGATTACGACTTTACCCACTCCTGCAATATGCGTGGCGACTTCAGCTACGGTTTGTAGAAGGATAGGCAAATGGGTTACTACAGGACTTACAGCAGGAGCAATGTATTACGTTCCGGTTGGGGGTGGTGCGGTATCAGTATCTAAACCAGTAGCTTCGGGAAATCAGCAACAGGCAATAGGACAGGCTTCGAGTGCAACAGTTTTAGAAGTGTGGGCTAACAGAACAGTTATAGGATTTTAATTATGAAAAACATATTACTATTTATTAAATGGTTTATAATTCCGTTCTTAGTATGTTTTTTGGGTTTATATTGGTTTCTATTAGTAATCAATACGGAATCTGCTTATGCGACTAATCTTGTCAATATAAACGGGAACGCAATCGGCTCGATAGTAAACTTCGGCGGAAATGCGGTTTCAGGAATAAATAATGTAGATGGGAATACGATAACATCAACCCCCGGTGCTAATTGTTCAACAGTAGTTTGTGCTGCTGATGTTTCCTGCACCTCTGGTTATTGTTCAGGTACAGCATCAACCTGTATGGTGAATGCTGAAACCTGCACAGCCAGAGCCAGAATCCTTGGAATTGATTCTGGAGCAACAATCAATGTTGCCAATATTGATGGTGCCTATACTTTGATGAAAGATGGCACCAATGGTTTTTCTCCTCTTCAGTGGTGTGCAGCCAGATTTGCTTATTCCATCTCCTCTGGTTCTTATGTCAGCACAGTCTATGACATCACTTCTCACGCACGCGATATGTCTGGGCATGGCACAAGTTCTTTGCGCCCAGGCTATACTGCAAATGTTAAAAATTCCCAACCGGGATTTGATTTTTCCGGAAATCATTCTGAATATTTTCAAGGTGGAGATTTAGGCATTACAGGAGCAAATTCAGGATTTATTATTGCACATGGAGCTTCTGGCAATGTCACTAGTGGTTATCTATTCCAGTGGGGTGATTATAATTTAAAGTTTTTTGCAATTCACACAGGAATAATGGATCCTTATTATTATTATATACATAATAGTGACCAGACTCATTCTCTTTCAGTCACTTCTGCGATAGCAACCACCTCTACAACTTTTTATTTATGGAACTGGAAAATGGCAGCCACAAATTGGCATATAGATAATTTTTCAGATAATGTCACAACTATTGGCAGTGCCACAAGTCAAAATGTCACTCCGGGTGGAGTTTCTGAATGGGTGGGAACCTATAATATAAGTGAAACAACTCATGGTGGTTATTGGTATGGGGATGTAGCAGAATGGCTGATATTAGGTTCAGAATATACTTCTGGTCAATATACAGCAATCACAAATTATGAAAACGGTGTCTGGTCGTTATGGTAAAAAAAATAAATAAAAAATTATTATTATATATTTTGGTAATCCTTCTGGTGATTGCTCCTATGCCATTTTCAATTCCTTCAGCATATGCTGCCCATGTTGATGCTCTTTTTGTTGGGGACAGCATAATGAGTGGGATGTGTCAATATTGCAGCCCTGAAGATATTTCAACCATGTATCAAATGGTGACAAACCACAATGGATGTTCCAGTTGCCCATGCGGAGATACAACTTCCCAGATTGCATATTGGTGGAACTATTATATTGGAAGTTCTCACACTTATTATAATGCTGGTGGTTCTGGAATGACTTGTGCTCAAGTTGATACCTTCTTAACTTCAATGCTAACCGCCCATCCGCCACAAAGGGTTTACGTTCAATGTGGAACGAATGATGTACCCACTACTACATTTCCACAAAACCAAACTTACTTTGATAGTATGGTAACAAAAACCCACAATGTAGGAGCAATAATACTTTTTGGCAATCTTCCGTCAAGAGCTTCAGCAACAAAAACACAAGCATTAAATTGGAATAGTGCACTTGCTTCATGGCAAGTAGGACAAAGTAATGTCTATGTAATAAATACTTATGACGATATGGCAGATGCCACAACAGGAAATTTAAAAACAAACTATGCTGGTGGAAATGGATATGGATGCCAGAACATCCATCCTTCCATTGCTGGATTTACAGTGATGGGACAAGATTTTGCCAATGCTCTGGCATGGCCTTCACCCCCGCAACCCCCTCTCAATGTTGGCGGTGTCCTTAGTGGGGCAGAACTTCAATAGGAGAAAAGAGAATGAAGAAAATATACTTACTTTTACTAATACCATTTCTATTCGGGTTTACGGGGAAGTTTACTGGAATAATAGGAACGCCTTGCACTCCGCAGACGATTTCCTTCACGCAACCTGCCGATATGACAGTTGGTGATGCAGACCAAACCTTGACTTATTCAGCTACTTCAGGGCTGACGGTATCTTTAGACACCAATAATCACTCCTATTGTACAATAGTTTCCAATAAACTTCACGCAGTTGCGGCTTCGGGTACGAATGGGTGTACTGTTAAGGCTACCCAAACAGGGGGGGGGCTTTATTGTGCGGCAACTGAACTTGATAGAAGTGTGACAATTTCACCTGT
>Ga0209777_10000892_pt1 | contig 46030 bp, 38 predicted proteins | sample FrelakmetHBP12HB_FD_187147 | JGI IMG/M metagenome (GOLD analysis project Ga0209777, IMG submission 187147) | Freshwater lake sediment microbial communities from the University of Notre Dame, USA, for methane emissions studies -HBP12 HB (SPAdes)... | ecosystem: Environmental > Aquatic >... | reverse complement strand
GGAAGATGGAGTGGCAGTAGTGGTCTTGCTGCTGATTTATTCCTGTTCTTCAATACCAAAGCATACCAAGCAAAGTGGACAAAGGAGTTACTTGCTGCAGTTAGTGGTGGAGTAGGTGGTGGACGAGGGGAAGGCGGCGGTGGTGGGGGCGGTGGTGGGATTGGCCTTGGTGAAGCAGCGTTGGCTGGTTTAACGAAGATGCTCGCTCCAGTCATTGGCGCTATCGTAGCCGCGCAAGTTGGTTGGATGGCCGGTAGGTGGCTTGGTGAGAACATTAAATGGGGCGGCAAATCTTTAGATAAGCATGTTGAGGGAGCCTTCACCAAGATGCTGGGTGGAGACGAGAAATCAGCCATGAAGAAGGCTGCAAAGGATACTCCGAATCCTGAGGTGCGGCGAGCCATGGAACTGCAGGCTGAAAACCCAAAGATGAGTATCCAGGAGGCCTCCGCAGAAGCCCACCAAGAATGGCTTGGAAGAACTCGACAGGATATTGGTGGGAAGGTAGACCTTCAGCGAACAAACGAGAATCGAATTAAGGCGGGGTTGCCTCCGATTGGCAAAGATGGTAAACCGATCCAGGTTCCGGAACTCAGGGCTGCAAAGCCTTCTGAGACACTGGGGGAGAGTGCTACGCCCGGAAAGCCCGAGAAACTTCCTGAGGGGGTCTCAATTGATCCTGCTAACGGGAAGTATAAGATGGTCAGTTCAAGGTTACAACAAAGATTTTGGGGGGATACAGTTGAAGATGTGCAGAGAAAAGTTAAAGATGCTGAGGCTGCTGAGGCTAAGTCAAGTGCTTCTTTATATTCCAGGCCCCCGGCTGCTCGAGTTCCCGTTGATACATCGTCTTCGGAAGCAGTAAAAGATCAGAAGGTTAGTACAGATAAACTTAATGCGTCAGTGGATGAGATGAACGAGACTATGAAAGCATCCAGTAAGGGTAAGACAAAACAGAAACCCAGTGGCTACGATGCGAACAATACAAGAAATCCGGTATTGGGGTCAATCGGGGCGGGGCAGATTACCAGTTAATACGGAGCATTCTATGGCAATGACGACTACATCGAAAACTTTCAGTGCTGCATCTCCTATAATAAATGCTGTGAAATCATTTTTGCCTATTGTTTGTGGTGTGCCCGAGAGTGTTCTTAGTGGCATCAGTGATCGGTATGTCCTTGAATTGACAGCAAAATTAGGGGGCGCATTCCTTGGTTTTGGGGTTGGGAATCCAGAATTTACGATCCATGCATATCTTCAGGATAAAATTGTTCTTGATGCATCATCTGAATGGGCTGGCGTCATTGATGATATTCCCGGGGCTGCAAGTTTAATAAAGACTGCGGATTCGTTACTCCAGGCAGCCACTGGTCTGACTGCGGTGACTACGGTGAGCAAGCAACGGAAGTGGACTGGATCCTCACCAATTACTATGTCCTTTAAGTTAAAGTTTGAGGCTATAAATGATGTGTACACAGAGGTGCTGCTGCCATGCATGGGCTTGCAGAGTCTTACTTTACCTCGCGGAGGATTAGCAAATATCCTTGGTCTGATCCCTCCCGGCCCAAGCCCATACACCCTTATGCAACAATCACAGAATGGTGGTATTGAGAGCCGTGGGGAGCAGATTTCAATTAACATAGGAAACTTCTTAGGCTTCAGGAGTGTCATCGTTAAGTCTGTTAAGGTTACCTATCAGAATAGAATGAGTAAGGCCGGTCCTATAGGCGCGGAAGTTGATCTCGGTATAGAGACTTGGAGAATGTTGACCAGAGAAGAGTTGGAATCTGCCTACAAAGAGAAGATGTCCATATCTCAGGCTAATGCTATTGGTGCAGTGTAATAAGGAGTATTTGTATGGATCGAACTTCATTTTTTAATATAGTGGATATCGGCAATGGGCCAGAGTATGATCACCTGAACAATACATTGGATCGATTTACGATGAATTATCCGGTGTTGTATTACAGGATTATGGCTGACGATGTGCTACGGCCGGATATGATAAGTTACAAATCATATCAGTCAGTCAGATTCTGGTGGATTATATGTTTTGTCAACAAGATTCAGGACCCCCTGACAGATATCAAGGCGGGAGATTTAATCAAGATACCGAGTATCTTGGATATTTATGCGTTCTACAAAAAATATACTTTCAGATAATGATTGGAAACTACCATTTGATCGTGAAGTTTGGTGATAACGTAGTCCCGCTGAGCACATCTGTTTTGCGGGAACTGACGATCATTCAAGATTTTAATAAATTGCTTCCAGAATTCAGATTGCGTATCGATGACAACTCTGGGGCATTGACTCATGTGGCACCCTTTGATCGTAATATGAGCAGTGTATACATAGAGATGGCTCTGGACTATACCACGGATGATAAGAACGCATTTAACTTCCTTGTCTATATTCGTGAACCTGGGGCCGTGCAAAGTACACCGACTGCGGAATATGACGTATCCGGTATGCTGGATGTCACGGGATTGTTTGCTCCGGATAGATCCAGGGGGATGGCCGGCAGTATTAAGACTACTCTTGAGAATATCGGGAAACTTGAGATTGGGGTTGACTCGACTGAGGTAAGCGCATCATTGGATTACCCAAAAAATTTGCTGCAGCCAACATGGACGAATGCTCAATTGTTCAACCAACTCAAGGAGTATCTGATTGGCGTGCACGGGGAATATGGGTATAAGTGTTTTGTAAAGAACTACAAATATAAAAAGATATTCACCTTCAAAAGTCTGACAGAGATGATGGTGGATGAGATTTCATATAAGTTTATCCTGAACGATACAAAGATCCAGGATCAATATCCAATCTTTGAGTATTACATATTCGACAACTATAAACTTTACGGTATCTTTGGGGCCAGAGCTCAGGATGCCTCTTATTTTGATTACAACAACAGCACCTATATCCGGTACTCAGAAAGTGTTCAAGACTATTATTCCTTGTCTGACTTTTACATGATTGATAAAAGTGACTCTACCGAGAATAATGAGATCAATGACACCGGGCGGAGCAACGATTTTACTGTAGATTTTAAGGGAAAGGTGCGAAGCAGATATGGCACCCGGCTAGTTAACCTGGTACAAATGTGGATTACTACACAAGGATTACCGAACGCAGTGCCCGGGCAGACTGTCCAGTTGTTCTTTCCGCATGGCGCGGCCAGCGACAATCTGTATTCATACCAGTATTCTGGGTTCTGGTTGGTGGAGCGGGTGGTGCATAATCTGGGAGATACCTTCCTTACGAAATTATTGCTTACACGGCACGGGCTGGATACTGACAAGAACACCAGTTTATTGACGGCGACAAACAAGAAAAGGTCTTAGATGCCAGATACAAAATTAGGAACGACAGGGTTGGCGATTCACGATGACAAATTTCCTTTGATCTACCGTGGGCTTGTTCTGGATAACAACGATCCGAGCCAATACGGTAGGATAAAAGCCCAAATCTATCCTATGTTTACGGATATAACCGATGCCACGCTGCTTCCTTGGGCTGTGCCGGCTATGCCTTTATTTGATGGCGCCGGATCCGGGAATGGGAGTTTCGCTGTCCCGAAAGTTGGCACATTCGTATTCGTCTTCTTTGAGCAGGGTGATTTCTACCAGCCGGTGTATTTTGCTGAGGCCCAGACCGCGCAGAAGGGACTGCCTGCAGCGCGGACAGTCAACTACCCGAACCGGAAAGTTATACGGACAAGCGGCGGCATCGAGATATTCATTGATGACACAAGCAAAGAAATTAAACTTACACATCCGACAGGGACAACAATTGACATAGCAGCAGACGGAAGTCTGACTGTAACAGATGTAAAGGATATTGGCGTGACTGCAACCGGGAATATTACGATAACCGGTGCAACCGTCAGTATAAATCCATAATGAAGAACATTGCTTTGTTGGGAGATCCGAGTGATCATGGCGGGACGTTGGTAAGCACAAACACCGATAACACCTTTGATGTGGGTGGCACACAAGTTTGTGCTGATGGGTGCGACCATAGTTGTCCTATACCATTCCATGGGACTACATCAGTCACGGCGGTCACCGTTAAATCATACGTCAATGGGAAATTGATAATAACTACCAATGCAGTTGCCGGATGCGGCGCAAAGATAACACCTCCGGACAGACACGTTTATGTGGAGTAGGAGATAAATATGATAGAAATCTGGTCAGATCTGCATCAATCACTGGCTTCAGATGCACAGGGGAATCTACGGAAAGTAGTTAACATAGATTCCGTCAAGACTTCAATTGATAACATATTGGGTACTTCTCGAGGTGAGAGAGTATTTCTTCCTGAATTTGCGATTGGGTTGCGCGGCATGATCTTTGAGCCGATCAATCCAACTTTAGTAAACCGGCTTTCGAATGAGATCAAAGAGAGTATCGAGACATGGGATCCGCGAGTCACGGTTGTCGGAGTTGATTTCACAGAGGATACTGATAACAATTTCGTAGGAGTAACCCTAAGGTTTAATATACAAGGCTATGCTGAAACTTTTAACTATGCTACGGTAATTACCCAATAAGGAGTTAAGAATGTCAACACAACCAATTCTGTATACCGATTACGACTTCGATACTCTGGTGACCCAACTGCAGCAGCGGTTGGCCTTACAGAGTGCCTGGAAAGATATGTATCGGAGCTCTACCGGATCCATGCTGATTGAGTTGTTCGCGGCAATCGGGACGCTTAACCTGTATTATATTGAAAGACGGGCGGAAGAATCCTATATTGCCACAGCGCAGAATTACTCATCAGTGATGAACTTGGCACGCCTTTTGAACTACATTCCGGCCAGAAACGTATCCTCCGGCGGGACACTGCGGTTCAGTCTTTCCTCTCCGCCGGCTACAAAGATGGTGTTCATTCCTAAATATACTGTCTGCGCCACGGTTGGTGGGTACAGTTTCTTAGTTGAGGCGGATGGCGTCATAATGCCGGGTCAATCCTACGTGGATGTCTTAGGTATCCAGGGAACCAAGCAAGTTGTAACCAGGACTTCATCTGGTAGCACAAGCCAAGAATACAATATCAGCGATACGAAGGTTGAGAACTCGAATATCACCGTAACGGTCAACTCAATCACCTGGACGTTAGTGACTTCATTCATAAATTCCATCAATACTTCCACAGATTACGTCATACGGCCTGAACTGGATGGGACCATCACGATAGTCTTTGGGAACAATGTCTTTGGAAAATCGCCGGCTGTAGGAGATACGATCGTCATTACGTATATCCGCTCAGACGGGCTGGACGGGAACGTCTATCAGCAAGGATTGATCACGATCTTAGGTTCAACTATCTATGATCAGGATGGCGCTCCGCAAACGGTTACCGTGAGCAATACCACAAATTTCCTGGGTGGTGATAATGCTGAGACAACCGAGGATATCAGGAATAACGCACCGAAGGTCTTTGCTACCGGAGACCGCGCAGTCACCAAAGCCGACTTTGTAGCCATCTTGGACAACTATCCAAGTGTCGCGGACTCGAATGTATGGGGTGAAGCGGAAGAGACTAACCCAGACTACAACCACTTCAACCAAGTCAAGATCGTAGTGATCCTACAGAACTGGCAACTGCCGGATACAGCGTTCAAGAATGTCTTGTCAACATTCCTTTATACGAAGTCGATGATGACGGTGCGCTATACCTATCTGGATCCAGTGATTTTATATGTGGTGCCGACAATCAGCCTGAAAGTCTCTCAGGGAAATCAACTCTCCTACGTTCAGTCTTTGGTTGAGACCGCAATAACTGACCTCTTTGTGTTGGGATCAACCACAAAATTAGGCACATCAAAGCGTATTGGAGATCTGTACCAAGCAGTTGAAGGAGTGCCTGGTGTTGCATATAGTCACATTATCCTAAAGATCCAGAAAACACTGGATACTGGATACAACTCATACTATACGTTTGCGCAGACAGTAGAGGCATTACCGTTGCTTGCCGGCGCGGTTGAGATATACAAGAATGATGTTCAGATCGCAATTGACAACGGAGCCAACGCTTTTACCTCATTGGTCAGCGGCATTACTGTCACCGGTACGGTTAATTACAATACCGGGTTTGTTGGAGTGAACATTTCTCCGTCTCCGACAATTACTGATGTCATATCAGTGCGGTATCAGCAGAATCAGAACGGAGACATTGTGGTAAGCAAGCAGCAGATTTGCAAGTGGCTTGAGGATGATTATACAAGCATAAGTTATTCTAGTTAAAGGAGACGAACATGCACATAAAGTACGAGTCGACATGGAAGATTCAGCATATACGCGATGGCAAGGTAATTTGGGAGGATGAGGGCCTAAACTCTTTGGCGCAGCAAGGTGAAGAAGCAGTGCTTGAGAATGAGTTCAGGGGTGATGCATCATACGCGCCTACTGAGTTCTACGTCCGGTTATGCAATGACACACTGGTCACTACGGATACACTGACCACGATCCTGAACGAGCCCAGTGGGAATGGCTACGCGCCGCAGTTGGTTGAGAGATCCACTGTGGGATTTCCTACCAAAGAGATAGATGCAGGCGCATACAGAATCATCAGTAAAACCTTGCTATTTACAGCATCAGGCGGGCAGATCGGTCCGGTAACCACCGCGTTTCTGGCAACTACCAGCGACAACAGCGGGAAGCTCTTTGCTTTCAGGGCACTGTCAATTACTCGAACGATCCTGGATACTGACACCATGTCTCTTCAGTTCCGGATAAAACTTAGTTAGAGGGCCTAAATGGGGATTACATTTGACGGCGATACACTATATTATGACGAGTTAAGTGTAGGTATAGGCGCTGGTCTTAATTACGATACGACTATACATTGGGACGCTTCAGTCGGAGGTACGGTTATCATTACTGCTGACTTCGATTACTCAGTCCAGCAGTATATAGCCAATGAGGGCCTGGATATAGATGGTGTATTTGATATTTCTCTGGATGAGAACTATTCTAAATTTGTAGATTTAATGGAGATGATCCCATTGAAGTTCCGGGATTCAGTGGCTCTCCAGCAGTTCATAAACGAGGCCGGCCTTCAGGTAGGAAGTTGGATCGGCTTGATCAATGATCTTGTAGGGATGCTGGATAAGTACACGGTTGGGGATGATTACATCCAATACTTGGCTGACCTGGTGGGCCTGACCTTTATAGTTGACAGTACAACCACTTTGGCTGACAAACGCCGGCAGTTGATCCAGGTCATTGACTGGTACAAGATGAAGGGCACATATCAGTCAATACAATATATAGGATACCTGCTGCAACTGTCTCTTAATTTCTGGGATTTGTACACGAATGACTATACGACCTTTATTGAAGAGCCCTGGTTTGTTGGCAACAGCGAAACTGAGAATCCGGGTGGATTGGATCCCAGTTATTATAAATCTCCGCATTTCGGGATAGATATATTCTTGAACAAAGTGTATGGAACCAACCCAAACACGTATTTGTTTGAGCCGAAGATGTTGACTAATTTAATGACGTATGTCGAAATAGTGCGGCCCGTAAATACCGTTCCGCATTATGCTGTGACGCTCCAAGGTGAGTGCGATGAGACAAGCACGACCAGAGAGATCGCCGGGAACATAATGACAAGCACAATTGGTCTCTGGGAATTCTCGAAACTCTATTTCGATCGCGCCTCTCCGACCGGTATTGTTATTGACAACTCCGGGAAATTTGTAATCGATGATTCCGGAAAACAGGTGCTTGCATCCATCCCGACTTATTTCGATGACAGTTACTTCTTCGATTATTCGCGGGATGCATTCCTCAACTCAATCACAAAATGGGTGCTTGGGACCGGGAATAAAGGAGTCTCTCCGGATTCTCCAGGATTTGCAATTGCCGCACCGGCTTTGAATGGCAACATTGATACGATTTCGATATATCTTGACCGGACTGAGTATATCTTTAAGGTTACAGGATCGTCTCAGCAGGGAATATCAGAACTTGGTTTATATCTAATCGATGGGACTACACTCGAAATAGCATCAACGTTTCCTGATATCAATCTTAGCACTGATGTTGTGTTGAAGGTTAAGGTTATTGTGTATCGCTAATAGGAGGATTTTATGGCTACCATAGTACACGAAACATTGATTACAGCCAATGTTCATGTCCCAGGATATCTACAAGGAACTGATCCGGGGGCTGTAGGTGCTGGTAAGTTGTGGGTAGATACTTCCGGCGGATCCGGCGCGTGGGTTTCTAAGATGAGAAACACCACAAATACGGCCTGGGAATTACTTGGGTTTACCGGAGTGAGCGGTTATTCCGGATTCAGTGGATATTCCGGTGCATCGGGGTATTCCGGGCTTCCGGGTTCATATGGCTTATCTGGATATTCCGGGGTCTCAGGCTTCAGCGGGTATTCAGGAGAGAGTGGGTACTCGGGTGTATCCGGATATTCAGGCCTTTCGGGATATTCAGGATATTCGGGTATGTTAGGATTCAGTGGCTATTCAGGCAATTCCGGCTACAGCGGTTTGAATGGTGCGGCCGCGGCATCTGGCTATTCAGGTATCTCGGGCTTCAGTGGGCAAAATCCTGGCGCATCCGGCTACTCCGGTACTTCAGGATATTCAGGAGTAAATGGTGTAAATGGATTCAGCGGTTACTCCGGGATCAGCGGTTACTCCGGGATTGATGGTTACAATGGTACCGCTGGAGACTCAGGTTATTCAGGAGAGAACGGAATCTCAGGGTATTCAGGTATTAACGGATTCAGTGGATACTCAGGGATCAGTGGATACAGCGGTGCGAATCCTGGTGCATCTGGTTACTCCGGGGCTGTTGGTTTCAGCGGGTATTCGGGCTTTTCGGGTTCAGGTGGTGGCGGTGGCGGGACGTATGGGTTTATGCTGGCCTTTACCAATGCGGATCTTGCAGCCGGGATCCTGACAGTTACTCATAACCTGAATAATCAATACCAGCAGGTTCAGGTTTACGATGATGGTGGCTACTTAATCTATCCGGATCAGATCACGTTGACAGGATTGAACACCTGCACAATTGATCTGACTTCGTTTGGGACTCTTACTGGAACGTGGCATGCGATTGTAGGCAATGGTGCCGGGTCTTCTTCGTATACGACGACCTTTACAAACGGAACGCTTGTCGCGGGGATCCTGACTGTTACTCATAACTTAGCCAGCCGGATTCTTCAGGTTGCCGTGAGTGACAATACCTACAAGACTATATTGCCGGATGAAATAATATCGACAGGAACAAACACACTCACTGTCGATTTGACGAGTTTCGGGGTGTTAACAGGAACATGGAATATTAGGGTGACCGCTTAACAAATTAAGGAGGAGCACAAATGCCTGGAAATATTGGAAACCAAGTAATTACGGTAAAGTTCTTTGATCCAGTTGATTCATACATAGCCAATGCTATTGCGATAGGTGTCAGGAAGGTCGGTATTTATATTGGCGGTTACCTGGCCAAAACCAATGACACAACCATAACGATCTCTCCCTTCGACTGCGAAATCGGTGACGGTACATATCAAGTACGCGGCGTTACTGGATCAGCCGTTAGCGTGATAGTAGGTGCAGCGGTACCTTACGTCGTACTCCGCTGGGTGTATACCGGTGATGCGGCTGCTGACTACATTGACTTTGTAGCAGTGGCTTCAGGTGGTCTTTTAGCCACCGATGTCATTGTTGGAAAATGCGTTTTTACCGGAGCCACGCTGACAGGTTTCGATTACACACCGCGTACGACTCCTTTGGTCATGGATCTCTTTATGAAAGTCGAACCGACAGTCCCGGCCAGCATGTATGTGAGAGTCAGGGCAGGACGAGTTACATATGGTGCATCGACTCTCGATGTAATTGACCAACTGAGCCCCTTGATGGCAGCACCTGGAATCGGAAGCAACGTGTACTTCATTCAAGTAAACGCAGGTGGTGGCGTTGTGGCTACGTTGAATGCTGTAGATTACGGCGGGTTAGTGACACTGGCAGAGATTACGATCGCTGCCGGCCAAACTACCATAACCGCGGCCAATATCAGGGATGTCAGGTCATTCGGCGGGCATGGTTCAGTACTACCTATTCCGGTAGCGCAAGGCGGGACAGGTTCATCGACCCAGAACTTTGTGGATCTGACTAATCCTCAGACAGTAGGAGGGCCTAAGACCTTTTCCAATATACCTGTATTCAGCGCGGGTGCAAATGCCAATAACCAACAGGTTACTGGTCTGTGCATTGAAAATAGAACAGATGATACAGGATGCACTCAGACTGGCAGGATCTGGCTGCGTACAGATTTATAAGGAGAACACATGCATATTCTATACACACTGTTGCTTATTGGCGGCGTAATCTTCTGGGTAATTGTGTTGATAATTGTGACTGCTATAGTCTTCGCCATGGTTACTCCAGATAGAGATGAGGTGGTCAAATGGCACTGACAAATATTGTTAGGTTAGCGCAGACCTTGCATGATACAGCAGGATCTTCTTCTGGTGGTGGTATGCCTTCACCAGTGAACCCTGCGTATGCATATGATGGTGATCCGAGCACAGCATACGGCAACCAGGCATATCATGGTGGTGGTGGCGACTGGGGTTTCAGTCTTACCAATTACAGTACCCATACATTCTCGAAGCCGTATACTCTGACTTCGATCTATTACAGACTGTATACCTATGATATTGCCAGCGGTAACTATCCAAACGGACACGCTGAGCAATATGTTCAGATTCAGTACAACTATGGCCCATGGGTGACATTATGGGCGTATGCTTATGGTGCAAATGCTGGGATAAGACTGAATGAATACACCCAGAATGGTCTTTGGACTAACGTGACTGGATTGCAGGCGATAACAGTCACGGGTGTTGGCGGGGACCGGGATGGCTGGTGTGGCGGATACATCTACGAGATCCAGGGCTGGGGCCAGGTATACACCGACATTGGGATCCAATACTATAAAGGTGGGGTCAAGAAGATCGGTGTTGAGCCGCTGACAGCATCGCATAAACTGCGGGTGTACAAGAACGGTGTTGCCTATGGCATACCTTTGCTTGATCCTTCAGATTCGAACGCGAGCGCGGTCAGGATCTTTGATGGCAGCGCCGTTAAAAGTCTACCAAAGGCTACATAGCCATGATTAAACTGAGCGCAAAGACGATCATTACCAATATAGTTTACAAGACAATCGATATCTGGAAGGCTAAACTTCCGGATCAAAGCCTTGAATCCTATGACAATTGGAAGAATGACATCATCAGCGGAATTTGCAGTCAACTCGAGAAGCACGGAATAGACGTATCTGAAACCTTGATTGTGGAAGAATCCAAAGAAGACAAACAGAAGCCGGAGGCTTAGTAATGGCACAATTTAACTTACAACAGAACAGTATCGTTACTTACCGGGGTGACGATTTCTCTACTCAGTTGGTCTTCCGGGATGCTGATGGAGGGATCATTAACATAACCGGCTGGAAGATCTTCTTCACCGTGAAGAAGAATATTACTGACCCAGATACTATGGCCGTCATATCTGTGACGATTGATCCTACTGACCCGCTCAACGGTGTTGCGCTGGTTGTAGTCTCCCATACGGTAACCGATACCTTGACCGGGCTGTATTATTATGACTTTAAGTTCAAGAAAGTGGATAACACGATCCAGACTATTGTGTCTGGTGGAATAACGTTCGAGAAAAATGTAACCAGGAGAACCAGTTAATGAAATACTGTATCATCATTACCACATGCAACCATTGTGAAGATTACCTGAAACCTTGCATCACGAGTATCGAAGCCAACTCGAATATGGAGGAGACTGAGATAGTCGTTATCGCCAATGGCTGCAAAGACAACACCCGGGAATACCTTGAATCCAAGAAACTTAAATATTTTTGGTTTGATGAACTCATTGGATACACCAATGCCTGCAATGAAGGCATGATGTGGGCACAGGTGTTGTCGATAGCGGAGTACATTGTCCTTCTCAATGATGATACGGTGATTATGGGTAAGGATTGGTTGAATATCCTGGAAAAACCATTCATAGACAATCCAAAAACCGGAATAACTGGACCGGTCAAGTTTACCTTTGATTGCGGCGGAATAACCAGGACTGCCATGGCATTCTGGTGCGTCATGTTCCGCAGGTCTTTAATGAATGAGATTGGCCTTTTAGACGAGGACTTCAATCCTGGGATGGGTGAGGATGGGGATTATTCTATCCGTGCTGAATACGCTGGATACGAGTTGGTCCAAGTCCCGGTGAACAAAGCCAAAGCATTCGGGGAAGGTGTCTCAGATACGAGCTTCCCGATATTCCATAAGGGTAATGGGACATTCGCAGACAACGTTGATGTTAAGAACAAAGTTATTGAACGGAATAAAGCGCATTTGGCCAAGATGTACGGACCTAAGAAAGTCAGCATTATCATCCCGACTTACAACCACCTGGATGACTGTCTGCGGCCGTGCATTGAAAGCATACTTAAATACACCGATTTGGATGATTGCGAAGTCCTTATCTCCGCGAATGGCTGTACGGACGGGACGCGGGAATATGTCAATTCATTAGGCGCTCCCTTCAGGCTTATCTGGAATGATAAAGCCGTTGGGTTTCCTCAGGCTATCAATGACGGGATCAAGCATTCGGTTGGAGAATTCATTGTGCTCTTGAACAATGATACAACGCTTCTGGAAAGAAAGCATAATGAGTGGATGGACATGCTATTGGAACCCTTTGAGGATCCGGCAGTGGGGCTTACCGGGCCGCTTATGGATATCAGCCCGCCTGCTGGGAACCATAGTTTTCTGATCTTCTTCTGCGTTGCGATCCGGCGCGAGGTTATTGAGAAGATTGGGTTGCTGGACACAGCATTTGGGATTGGCGGCGGAGAAGATACGGATTTCTGTATCCGGGCGGAAAGAGCAGGATACAAGTTGATCCAGGTCCCTGGGGATGCGTTGGTCAGATCCCCTGAGTTCATGGGTGGCGTCTTTCCTATATATCATAAGGCTGAGTCTACCGTGCACGATGCCGCATGCGTGACTGACTGGAAAGCAGTGTTTGAGAAGAATTCCAGCATACTCCGGGAGAGATATTGCAAACCGGTGCGCGTGAGCATAGTCATACCGACGTATAACCATCTTGAGGATGCTTTGAAGCCGTGCTTGGAAGCAGTCCTTAAATATACCGATCTGACAGACAAAGAAGTGATTGTGGTCCCAAATGGGTGCACTGATGGGACACTTGAGTATCTTCAGTCTTTGGGTGGGAAGATTAAGATTATCCCATTTGAGAAGCCTATGGGATACATCGTTCCGGTCAATGCTGGCGCGAAGCAAGCATCCGGAGAGTACATCGTGCTGCTGAGCAATGACTGTATCTTGACTGACCAGACTACGGATCATTGGATCCAGACCATGCTGGCACCGTTTCTGGCTGACAATACTGTTGGCCTGACCGGCCCGCTTGTTTACAATTATCCGGGTTTGGGACGGGTGATCCATGGTGGCTGCGCGATGTATAAGAAAGAAGCCTGGGAGCAGGCGGAAGGCTACGATCCAATCTTCACTTATGGGTACATCAGTGATGTGGATATGAGCCTGAGGATCAGCGCGGCCGGGTACAAGGTAGTGGCGGTGCCGGAAGACCCGCTTCGGGATGCAATGAATGGGACTTTTCTGATCCACTTCCCGATCTACACCAGCGCCAAGGTTGTGACTATGGATCGGCATGCAGACGCTCAGTTGATCGGGAAGAATCGGGCTTTGACAGCAAAGCGACACAATGTCAAACCCTCAGTCTCGATTGTCGTTCCGACCTGCAATCGGCTGGATACTCTGAGAATATGCATAGACCGGATCTTTGAGTATACAGATTGCCTGGATAAAGAGATCATTGTGGTAGCCAATGGCTGTACTGATGGGACTTTGAACTATCTGAATTCACTGGGTGATTGCCTGACGTTCATCAATATTCCGGAAGCATCCGGCCATGTAATACCGGCAAATGCTGGCGCGGCGGCCGCTAAGGCTCCGTTTATTGTGCTTCTGGATGACGATTCACACCTGCAGCCGCAGGAAGTGGATACTTGGATCACCCTACTGAAACGCCCGTTTTCTGAAGATGTTTCAGTAGGTATGACTGGAGTCTTCGTCGCTGAGTATCCGTACTTAGGAGAGGCAATTCACAGTGGATGTTCTATGTACCGCAAAGATGTGTGGGAGCAAGTCGGCGGTGGGGATTTGGCTTTTGGGTTTGGGTACTTGTATGATACGGATCTGAGTCTGAGGATTAAAAAGGAGGGATATAGGATTGTTGCGGTAGGGTTAAATGGGTCTTTTCCGTTGTATCACCCGGGAAGCCCGATAAACACGGAGAGTAAACTTAAAAATGTGTCGTTGATCAGGAAGAATCGCGAGATTCTCTATAGGAGGCACGCAATGAAACCGAAGTACAGCATTGTTATACCGACATACAACCATCTTGAGGACTGCTTGAAACCATGCTTGGAGAGTCTGATCAAGCATACTCATTTGGCGGATGTGGAAGTGATTGTGGTAGCGAATGGCTGCAAGGACAAGACTGCTGAATACATTGACAGTCTGGGGTATCCTTTCAAGTTGGTGTGGTTTGATGAGGGACTCGGGTTTACCAAGGCGACCAATGAGGGTATCAAGGTTGCCCAGGGTGATTACATTGTCCTTCTGAACAACGATACAGTCCTTTTGGATAAAGGTCAGGCCAAGAATACCTGGATGGATATGCTGGTTGCGCCGTTTGCTGATGACAAGGTCGGGATTACCGGGCCTCTGATGTTGCATGATAGTTACGCGGATGCTGATGTTATGATCTTCTTCTGTGTAATGATCCGCCGCGATATGTTTGACAAGATTGGGCTGCTGGATGAGTCTTACAGCCCGGGCGGTGGTGAAGATATAGATTTCTGTGTCAAATTGGTCCAGGCAGGATACAGACAGGTTGTAGTCCCGGACCCGAATGTCAGGGTTGACAAAGTCAACGATGGGATAAGCGAGCATACCAATGTCGGCAGTTTTCCTATATATCATGCCGGCGAAGGTACCTTCAGCAAGAAGGAATTCCCTGAATACGGAAACAAGATCATCAAAGACAATGGCATGAAGAACATGATCAGGTACAACAAGCACATCAAGTTGAATATTGGATCCGGCGGCGTAGAGATACCAGGCTACATCAGTCTGGACAAATACGATCTGCGGGCTCACATATTGATGGATGTGTTCGATATGGATAAGTATTTCCCAGAGAATTCAGTTGAGGAGATCCTGGCGTCGCATTTGTTTGAGCATGTGAATCCATACAAGTCTGTTGATCTCCTTAAAAGTTGGCTGAAGATCCTAAAGCCGGGCGGGAAATTGATCATGGAAGTCCCGAATATCGAAGAACTCTGCAAAGACTTTGTTACCGCTGACAAGCAGGCTCGCTACGGGATTCTGAACTGCATTTACGGCGCGGTGAATACTCAGGACGACAACAATAGAGAAGGCAAGATAACTGCACCCCATCTCTGGGGATGGTATCCGGAGATGATGTATGATCATCTGGTCTGGGCAGGATATTCGAACATAAAGTTTGGCCCTGAGCAGATCCCGCATCCGCTTAAGAACTTCAGAGTTGAGGCTGCAAAGAACTTAGTCTTCAGGGATTTCGTGGACAAGTTCATTTACGACAATGTCGAGCCTGCGGAAAGTGTGCTGGACCTGGGCTGCGGAGATAAGCAGCGTACGAAGATGCTGACTCGAGGCAATAAGGTCGTTTCAGTGGATGCTTGGGAGAAGACCCAGCCAGACTTGGTCCTGGATCTGGAAACAGGTGTGCTGCCATTTGGCGACGCATCCTTTGACGTTGTCCTGATGATCGACTTCGTGGAGCATCTGAACAAGGAATCCGGCCAGCAGATCATAGCCGAAGCACAAAGAGTCTGCAAAAAGAAGATCATCCTGTTTACACCGGCCTATTGGACTGAGAACCGGGAAAATATCGAGAATCCAGAGTTATGGAGTTACCAGAACGAATACGATCTTCATAAGAGTTTCTGGACTGTTAATGACTTTGCTGGTTGGAAGGAAGTCCAGTATCCGGATCAAAGATTCTTTTTAAGGGTGTGGGAGAAAAATGAAATACTCAATCCTGCTGCCGTACTATAAACGGCCAGAACTTCACGTAGCCTTAGCCTCGTTTGTGCAGCATTATACTGGCAGGGAAGACTATGAAGTCATTATCATAGAGGATTCCAAGAATGTCGAGGACGCAGGTGATCATCAGATGCTTCTGGATATTATCGAACAGTTTAAGGACCGGGTTAATATCCAACATTACGCTGATGAGATGGTTAGTTATAGCCCATGCCATAAATATAACTTGGGATTTACCAAAGCCAAGGGGGAGTTTATTGTCCTATCCAGTCCGGAGATTGTCCATGAATCTGATATTTTAAGAGGGTTTGATGAACTTCTGGCTGCGGATAGGAATTGCTACATTGTCTGCGCGTGCAAAGCCATCGAGGAAGGTGAGTTTCATATGTGGTACCAGCACTCGATTAACCGGAATATGCTGTTTCATTTTTGCTCAGTGATGTCCCGGGAAACATTTGAAAAAATTGGTGGATTCGATGAGAGATACTGCGCAGGTATTGGGTTTGATGATGAGGATCTGGTTCGTAGGTTGATAGCGAATGGCATTAAGATTATGCCGCGTAATGATCTCATTACGATCCATCTGCAGCACAACAGGGACTATATCGACAATCACAGGGAACTTGTCGAGGTAAACAGAACGTTGTTCTTAACTGGAGTGAGTAATGGGATCTAAAGTAACCGCAATAGTCAGTACGAAGGGCAGGTATTTCACGACTCTGCCACATCTTTTAATATCAGTGGCGATGCAGACAGTGAAACCGGAGAAGTTGATCATCTATGATGATGGCGAACATAGAGATCTGCGCAATGAGGCATTGTACCAGAACATATTCCTCCTGCTGTCGCAGAAAGGTATTGCCTGGGAAGTAGCATTTGGAAATAGGATCGGCCAGGTAGCGAATCATCAGCGTTCGATTGAAGATGCCAAGACTGACTGGATCTGGCGCTTGGATGATGACAATGTGGTTGAGCACGACACATTGGAGAAACTCCTCAGTTGTGTTGCTGAAAATGTGGGTGCAGTTGGCGGCTTGGTGCTTGATCCGAAATTCAATTACATGCATCTGAATACTCTGGCGTCGAACAAGATCGAGGACATTTATTTAGGATTGAATATTCAGTGGTACAAATGGACTGGTATCAAGGAAGTCGATCATTTATACAGCACGTTTATCTATCGCAAAGCCGCGGCAAGGCAGATTGGCGGATACAGTACTGATCTTTCGAGAGTCGGCCACAGAGAAGAGACGATATTCACCTATTCCATGAAGCGAGCCGGCTGGGCATTGCTGGTTAACGCAGATGCTGTCACTTGGCACATGCGTGCGCCTCAAGGTGGTATCCGATCGGATAGTTCCCGGGATATGTGGATGCACGACGAAGAGATTTTCAGGAAACACCTTGTGGAATGGGGTGTCACGCCGCGGAATATGAAACTTGTTGTCCTGGATAATGGGATTGGCGATCATCTGATCTTTGCAAAGGTGCTGCCGGATCTCAAGAAGAAGTACTCGAATGTTGTATTGTCTGTCTGCTATCCGGAACTCTTTGCGGATGACAAGGATGTCACATTGATCAGCATTGCTGACGCGCAGCAGATGATGGATATAACTCCCTTGAATGTGTATAAGTATCTTTGGGATAATCAAAACCGTAAGATGAATCTTGAAACAGCATACCGGGAGATATATGGTGTATAAAGTTTGTCCTAGATGCAGAACTGAAAAATCCCTTGGCGATTTCTATAATCGGAAATCCAAAAGGGATGGGCATACTTGTCGGTTGGATGCACAGCAAGCATGTTTTAATTACCAAAACCTTCAGCCATTATGGGCTAAGGACAATTTAAGGAAGAACGCTAATGTCTAAGATAATTATTTCGCCGTATTCAAAGAGGCTTAGAAATGGGAAAGAGAATCCTAAAAATTATCCCTACTGGCCTGATCTTGTCAAAGGATTAAAGGAAAAAGGTTTCTATATCATCCAGGTTGGTGTTGAAGGTGAGAAGAAGATCGACGGTGTTGACGAGGTGTTGTTCAATAAACCCTTTAAGGATCTGGTTGCTTTATTGAAAGACTGCGATACATGGATCAGTGTCGACAATTTTTTCCAGCATCTGGCATATGTACATGATAAGCCCGGCTTTGTTATTTGCGGACAATCCGATCCAGAGATCTTCGGGCATAAAGAGAACGTAAATATATTGAAAGACAGAAAATATCTTCGGCCACTCCAATTTGATATTTGGGAGAGGGCTGAATGTAGTACTGACTGTTTTGTAGAACCGGGTGCAATTATAGATAAAATCTCTAAGGGAGTTTAATATGTCTGAGACAATCAATGTGACAGTACCAAGCACGCCATCAATAAATGTGGTTGTTCCTGGCACGCCGCCACTGTACGTGAATCTGACGCCCGGCTACATAGGTCAATCAGGGTACTCCGGGTACAGCGGTATTGGTTTCATCAATGCTGTCCATCAGGTGAATCATGGATTTACTGTAGGGCAAGTTCTGGAATTCAATGGCACTACCTATACATTAGCGATTGCTGATAATTCTTCAGACGGCGAAGTCGCAGGTATTGTCGTTGAGGTTACAGACGCCAACAATTTCGTCCTCGCGCTTGGTGGGCCGATCAATGGACTGAGCGGTCTGGTAGCAGGCGAAGTTTACTTCTTGTCTGATACAGTTCCGGGCGGATTGCAACTTACAGAGCCGATCGATGTCGGCCATATTTCCAAACCTTTGCTGATAGCCTTCTCCGCTACCGGCGGCTACATGTACAATATGCGCGGTATGGTAGTAGGCGGAGATTTCCCTGGAAACTCAGGATACAGCGGCATCTCAGGGTACTCAGGCATATCGGGGTATTCTGGTGAGTCAGGATATTCAGGGGAGTCCGGATTCAGCGGGTATTCAGGAATTGGAGAATCGGGTTATTCAGGGACTTCAGGTTATTCGGGTGACTCCGGGTATTCGGGTATCTCAGGATACTCAGGAATATCCGGCTTTAGCGGATACTCAAGTTTTTCAGGGTATTCGGGTGAATCTGGCTACTCAGGGATTTCCGGATTCAGCGGGTACTCAGGAATCAGTGGGTTCTCAGGATATAGTGGAATGTCAGGCTTTAGCGGATATTCTGGTGTATCTGGATACTCAGGCACTAGTGGTTTCTCAGGATATAGCGGGATCTCGGGGTACAGTGGCATCTCGGGATACTCGGGCCGATCAGGATATTCAGGCCGATCGGGATACAGCGGCATATCCGGATTCAGCGGTTACAGCGGCATATCAGGCTTCAGCGGGTACTCAGGCATATCAGGATACTCAGGAATCTCAGGATTTTCTGGTTACTCAGGGACCTCAGGGTTTTCAGGTTACAGTGGGATCTCTGGATATTCCGGGGTTTCAGGATACTCAGGAATCAGCGGATACAGTGGGATTAGATTGGTAGCGCAGGGTCTTTGGTCAGCATTCATTGAATATGATGTAAATGATTTGGTAAACTATCTTGGAAATTCCTGGATCTCATTACAGGATGTCAATATTGGAAATATTCCTGTAGAAGGCCCTTGGTGGACCTTGCTTGCTGCATCTGGGTATAGCGGTATTTCCGGCTACTCAGGAATTTCAGGTTATTCTGGAGACTCGGGGTACTCGGGCATCAGTGGGTTCTCAGGATATAGCGGCGTATCTGGGTACTCAGGAATTTCGGGTTTCAGTGGATATTCCGGGGACTCCGGCTACAGCGGGATCAGTGGTTATTCAGGAGAGTCGGGATACAGCGGTATCAGCGGATACTCAGGAATTTCAGGGTACTCAAGTTTCTCTGGATACTCCGGATTGCCCGGTGATCGATACACAACTACTTCAACCGACTCGCTGACTATTGGTATGGGAGTTAAGAACCTTACCGTAGGCACAGACTTAGCACTTTCAATCGATCAACAGGTCATTATTGCATACGACATCAGCAATTATATGCAAGGCCTGATTATTTCATATGATCGTGTGACTGGTGCACTTTCTGTCAATGTTACATTAACCGTTGGCGGACCTGGTCCATTTACTCCTTGGGATGTTTCCTTGACCGGTGCTCCCGGGCCGCAAGGAATTCAGGGGTTCTCTGGATACTCAGGTGCGTCCGGATATAGCGGGATCTCAGGGTATTCAGGAATTTCAGGATATTCGAGTTTCTCGGGATATTCCGGAATATCGGGGTTCTCCGGCTACTCGGGAATCTCAGGCTTCAGCGGCTACAGTGGAATATCGGGATACTCAGGAATCTCAGGCTATTCCGGGATCTCTGGATACTCAGGCATCTCAGGCTTCAGTGGGTACTCAGGAGTCTCAGGTTACTCAGGTATAAGATTGACCGCGGTGGGTATATGGTTAGTCGGTGTAACCTACGCGGTAAATAATCTGGTCAGTTACAATGGCAGTTCCTGGATCTCATTGCAAGATGGGAACCTTGGGCATACACCTGTAGAAGGTGCATACTGGACGTTACTGGCTGCATCTGGTTATAGCGGGATCAGTGGCTATAGCGGCATCAGCGGTTTCTCAGGATACTCCGGCATTTCCGGGTATAGTGGTATATCTGGATTTTCCGGCTATAGCGGGGTATCAGGGTATTCAGGGATCAGTGGATTCTCAGGATACTCAGGTGTTTCGGGGTATAGTGGAATCAGCGGCTTCTCGGGATACTCCGGAGACAGCGGTTATTCCGGCGACTCAGGATACTCAGGTGTATCCGGGTATTCAGGAATCTCCGGATTCAGCGGCTACTCAGGTGTCAGCGGGTATTCTGGTATCAGTGGGTTCTCAGGATACTCCGGCATCTCTGGCTTCAGCGGCTATTCTGGAATCTCGGGATATTCAGGAATCAGTGGATTCAGCGGATATAGTGGGATCTCCGGATTCAGCGGCTATTCAGGGATAAGTGGATATTCGGGTATCTCTGGGTTCAGTGGATACTCAGGGATCAGCGGATACAGTGGGGTCTCAGGATTCAGTGGATATTCAGGAATATCAGGATTCAGCGGTTACTCGGGAATATCAGGTTTTTCGGGGTACAGCGGAGTGTCAGGGTACTCAGGAATCTCGGGCTTCAGTGGATACAGTGGCGTATCAGGATATTCAGGGATGTCAGGCTATAGTGGTATATCCGGGTTCAGTGGGTATTCGGGGATTTCCGGTTACAGCGGTATATCAGGATATTCAAGTTTCTCAGGCTACTCAGGGCTTTCAGGATATAGCGGGATCAGCGGTTTCTCAGGGTATTCAGGAGTCTCGGGATTTAGCGGTTACTCCGGTGTATCAGGGTATTCGGGAATATCCGGATTCAGTGGCTATTCAGGAGTTAGCGGGTATAGTGGAATCTCAGGTTACAGCGGGATATCAGGATTCTCGGGATACTCAGGAATATCAGGATACTCAAGTTTCTCTGGGTACTCTGGCATCTCAGGCTACAGCGGAATCTCCGGGTTCAGTGGGTACTCAGGTATCTCGGGGTACAGCGGAATCTCCGGCTTCAGTGGGTATTCAGGAGTCAGTGGGTACAGCGGCATATCTGGGTACTCAGGAATCAGTGGATTCTCGGGATATTCAGGTATCAGTGGATACAGTGGGCGCTCGGGTTACTCCGGGATATCAGGATACTCTGGAATCTCAGGATACTCAGGGAATCCATTTTACTGGACAGTCTCGGCGGTGAGTATCAGCACTGTACTAGATGCGTCATACTATGTTGTTGAAACAACAGGGACAATTACAATTACTCTACCTACTGCTGTAGGTATAAACGGCAAAGTCTACACAATAAAAAAGATGGACGCCGGTGGTACGACTCTTACTGTGAATACAACGAGCTCCCAGACAATTGATGGATCGACGAGCATTACAGTCAGGGGTCAATATAACAGTATGATGGTTGTAAGTGATAATTCGAAATGGGTCATAATTTAACGAGGAGACAGATATGAGTTATTTTCCATCGCAAGAAGCATATGTAGCAGATTGGTATCCGGATGGCAAAACTAATTATGCTATTGGGGATACACAACCAATTCATGTTGATGTCGGCGGGAACCTTATCTGCCGGTCAGCAGTCCTAACCGACGAAGGTTCTTTCTATGAGCCGTTTGCGGGAAGTACACTGCCGGTGGCCTGGACATCCGTTGTTGGAACAGGTGGCAGTGTAAGTGTCGCTAACAGTATCTGCTCGATCGTCTGTGGTACCACTGCTGCAGTACAGACATATATTTATAGGCAGACAGACTATCCACCTCTTACATTTACCTTTATCTTGTCAATATCCCAACGAATAGCGAACCAGGATATTTATTTCGGGTACGGAGACAGTTCAAGTGACCCAACGACTGATACTATGTTTGCGCGGTTTCATTTCTATGGGACTGACAATACTAGAGTATCCTGTGAAACACAGTCATCCGCAGACACCGGCGGCTCAGAAGGGTTGAACACGCAAATAATTCTTCCTATTGGTGCGAACACTGCGGCGTTACTTCTATACAGAATCGAGAACGATGGAAAGAAAGTAAGATTCTTTGTCGGAAAGACGCTAGACACATTGGTCCTGCTTGTAACTTACTCTACGCAGATACCGAATCCGTACACTGTTATGTATCAGAGAGTACGGTGCCTAAATGGGACAACGCCTGCGACATCCACAACAATAAGTGTGGATACTATCGCATGCTCTAACTTCAATATCGTTGATACATCTGTTGCGGGTGGTGGTACTATTGGGGTAACACAAACCGTCACTGCGTCGGTTGTCAACTCCTCCACTACAAATCTTACTGCAGGTGGGAACTCGCGGACATTTACGGGTCTTACAGAATCTGCCCTTTTTGTCTCTGGTATTCAGGTGGCTTTGTTTGCAGATCAAAACTGTTTTATTAAGGTGCAGCAGTCACCTGACGGTTCAAACTGGGATATTACAGATCAATATGCGTATCAGGCAAATGCCAGTTTTGGTGTTACGATTCAATCAGTATCTTCATACTTTCGTGTTGTTGTTACTTCTTTGGCAGATACGACGGTGTTCAGGTTGCAATCTTGCTTGACGCCTATAACAGAACCTCTTCCGCGGGCGCTGGATCCAAACGGTAACCTTACGATAACGAATCCAGAAGATCTTAATGGAATTCAAAGTTTCAATACACCCACCGGAGAACAGAGAACAATATCTCCAGTCAGGCTTATTGGTGCAGACTTTGAAGGTTATACTATAGATCCAAGTTTCTGGATTGCAGCGTCTGCTGGAGCAGGTGCGTCTGTATCTCAAGCAGGGGGCACCTTAACTCTAGTCAATGGAACTGGTGCGGCTGGGACAGTAACATGTTACTCGGTTCGCAGAGCGCGTTATGTTGGGGGCATTTCGAATAGATACAGAGGAGTTATACAACTAGGGGATACCGGTACAGCGAACAATACACGTCGGTGGGGAGCAGCATATATCGCAAACTACAACTTCACTATTTCAGGCGGAACCCCGACAGTTGGAAATACATACTCCAATAACTCTCAATACTTTACTTGCTTGTGGGTTAATGGAGCAACCATTCATTGTTATGGAACAGGTGCACCTACGGCTACTGGAACATTGACATTTGTATCTGGTCCTGGTGCTGGAAACTTAACTTATACTGCGTTTGCAGCCGAGGCAGTTCCAACGGACGGTGCTTGGTTCCAAGTATCAGGGACGACGTTTAGTATTGTGACGATGATTGCCGGATCACCTTCAACAGTGAGCTCTGGATCCTTCAATGGATACGTTGGATATAATTATGCATTGACTACCAACGTCGCAACATACGAAATATATTGGACTAACTCTTCCGTATGGTTTATGATTGGCAGCCAGTTGCTGCATAAATTTAGTGCGGTTGCAACCGATTGGTCGAATGCTTTAAGTTTACAGGTTTTCCAGGACAGCATAAATGTCGGCGCTGCTACATCTGTAAGTATGAAGGTCAGAGTTGCTACAATCGCGAGGATGGGTGTATTGACGACGCTTCCTATTTATCGTTCTATTACATCTGCAGCGACTACTGTCTGCAAGTATGGTGGTGGGACGTTACAGAGTATCCTTGTGAATACTCCAACAGCAGGTACGATAACTTTATACGATAACTTTGCTGCTGTAGGTCCTACATTTGCTGTTCTTACAACTACGGCGGGTATAAGCTCGGAACCATTTGCAACACGATTTGACTGTCCATTCTTTAATGGACTGACAGTGGTCACTTCGGCTACGGTGAATATTACTGTAGTCTACGAATAATAGGAGGCATTATGTTGGTAAGTGAACTTATTGCAACAATCAAAGCAGACCCTGATTATATAACTAATTCGCTTTACTTAAAATCAAATGATACTTTGGGTGGAGTATATAAGTATCTTTTGAAGTTTCCTTCTACGGAACAGAGTATGGCTTATCGAAAAGAAATTTTCATCGCAGCAGAAGGAACTGAAGGAGATGATTTTACTGCACGGACAGTCATTACAAGTATTGAAGTCTTAGGTGCATCACTGGCGACGTAATGCTTATGTTAAATAGGAGTACAATACATGGCTAAATCTTCTTACCATCTAGGAGTTTCAGGATATAGTGGTTTCCCGGGAAGTAGCGGATATTCCGGCGACACCGGAGCAAGCGGATATTCCGGTGATTCAGGTTACTCAGGATATTCAGGAATGGGCGCATCCGGCTATTCAGGTGAATCTGGATACAGCGGCCTGTCAGGATATTCAAGTTTCTCCGGATACTCGGGAGACTCAGGATTCAGTGGCTACTCCGGGATCGACGGACTTAGTGGATATTCCGGGGACTCTGGATATTCCGGCGTGTCGGGTTTTAGCGGATACTCGGGATCCAGTGGTTATTCAGGATACTCGGGTGTGTCAGGGTATTCAGGGGGATCCGGTTACTCAGGATCCAGCGGATACTCCAGTTTCTCAGGGTACTCGGGTGTATCCGGCTATTCGGGTATTTCTGGATACTCGAGTTTCTCCGGATATTCAGGACTCTCAGGGTACTCCGGGATATCAGGGTATTCGGGAAAATCAGGGTTTAGCGGTTACAGTGGTGCGTCCGGCCGCGGCTTTACTCCTCAAGGTGTATGGTCTGTTGGTTTCACATATAGCATCAACGACATTGTCGCCTATGGTGGATATGCATGGGCATCGTTACAAGATAACAATATAGGGAACGCTCCAGATCTTATCAGTGACTGGTGGATTGTCTTTTCTGAGCAAGGTGTCTCTGGATACTCAGGTATGGGGTATTCAGGATATAGCGGAGCGCAGGGCGGATCAGGATATTCAGGTGGGTCAGGGTATTCGGGCTTATCAGGATACTCCGGACAATCAGGTTACTCAGGTGTTGGGATTTCTGGATACTCCGGTGCATCTGGATACTCAGGTACGGGTGCGTCTGGTTATTCAGGACAAATGGGATTCAGTGGATACTCTGGAGAGTCAGGCTACTCAGGGATCTCAGGTTACTCTGGTATATCGGGATATAGCGGAGTTGGAGTAAGTGGCTATTCTGGGTCCAGCGGATACTCTGGTGCCAGTGGTCTTCCGGGAACTGGGTTAGTTGCGCGAGGTGCTTGGAATGTTCTGACAGTCTATGCGACGAATGATCTGGTAACATATCTTGGCAGCGCATGGATTTCGCTGCAGAGTGGGAATGTTGGCAATACACCGGTTGAAGGTGTATGGTGGTCATTGTTTTCTCAACAGGGTGTCTCTGGCTACTCAGGGATATCAGGTTTCAGCGGCTACTCCGGTATAAGCGGCTATAGCGGTATTTCTGGTTTCAGCGGTTATTCAGGTGCCTCTGGATACTCAGGCGTATCTGGCTATTCAGGAATCTCAGGATTCAGCGGTTATTCAGGAATCTCAGGTTACAGTGGCATATCAGGATTCTCAGGATACAGTGGGATCAATGGCGGCTCCGGATATTCGGGGGCGTCAGGATATTCAGGTGTTTCAGGATACTCAGGGACATCAGGCTTTAGCGGGTACTCAGGAGCTAGTGGCTATTCAGGCACCTCAGGGTATTCAGGAATATCGGGATTCAGTGGGTACTCAGGGATATCAGGCTACTCGGGTATCTCTGGATTCTCAGGTTATTCAGGCATATCCGGATACAGTGGCATATCAGGCTTTAGCGGATACTCGGGAGATTCCGGGTATTCAGGCGAAAGTGGCTACTCAGGATCCTCAGGGTATTCAGGAGACTCCGGATATTCGGGTATCGATGGCGCTAGTGGATATTCTGGTATTGGATACAATGGTTTCTCATCTCCCCAAGAAATTACAATGAGTGTGGGGTTGCTTACCACTACCGTTAATCTATATCCGGAACAGACTGCATTCCAAACTGGCGATCGAGTTAGGTTGACTCCAATTATCAATCCGCTTGTATTTATGGAAGGTGTGATCACAAATTTTTATGTGACCACTAATCCCACCATTACAGTTCTGATTGATCTGCTTAATGGTAATGATACATATACAGGCTGGAATATTTCTATTACTGGTGAGACTGGTACATCGGGTTACTCCGGCCTATCCGGATACTCAGGAATATCTGGTTTCAGCGGCTATTCAGGTGTATCCGGTTTTAGTGGCTACAGTGGTATTTCAGGATACTCAGGTGGCAGTGGATTCTCAGGTTATTCTGGTGAGTCGGGCTATTCAGGTATCTCAGGATATTCAAGTTTCTCAGGTTACTCTGGCATCTCGGGTTACAGCGGTATCTCAGGATTTAGCGGCTATTCTGGAGATTCAGGTTACTCAGGCCTTGATGGGATTTCTATAGCGTCGACTCAATATAAGTACTCAACAAATATAACGGCATCAGATCCTGGGTCAGGGAAATTAAAACTGGACAATATAAGTCTTCAGGCTGCAACTACTCTGAGGGTTAACGACTTCAATAATGATGGTGTCGATGTCTCTGCCTATTTTGGTACTGTTAATATTGGTGACAAAGTTTATCTGCAGCAGCCTGATAGCAGCGCTGTGTTTTTCATTTATGCTATAAATTCTATTACCAATTTGACAACGTACTATGAGTTTGGTGTCACATTTATCCAAGAAGGTGCTGTTGATAGTTACTCGAATAACAAACTGATTCTTCTCGCGATTACGAATAGAGGGACGAGTGGGTATAGTGGTGCCTCAGGATATTCCGGAATCAGCGGTTACAGTGGAGAATCGGGTTACTCAGGTATCAGCGGATATTCAGGTATCTCAGGGTTTAGCGGATACAGCGGAGACTCAGGATATTCAGGTATCAGCGGCTATTCAGGGATCTCTGGCTTCAGTGGCTACAGCGGAGTATCAGGATTTAGTGGCTACAGCGGCGACTCAGGTTATTCAGGCATCTCGGGATTTAGTGGATACTCGGGTTATTCAGGAATCTCAGGGTACTCGGGCATATCAGGATTCAGTGGGTATTCCGGCATCTCGGGATTCTCAGGATACTCGGGAGACTCAGGATATTCTGGTGTCTCGGGCTTTAGCGGATACTCAGGTGCTTCAGGTTATTCCGGTGTATCAGGATATTCAGGCATCAGCGGCTATTCAAGTTTCTCAGGATACTCAGGTCTCTCGGGATATTCAGGCGATTCGGGAATCTCAGGTTGGTCCGGTAAACCTGGGACATTGATTGGTATTACCTATTACACCAATGACAACGCATCTGATGTAGGTGGATACAATAACATGATCCGGTCTCCTGACGCGGATCCAGAAGTTCAATACTCTGCTCTTGGTTCTCTGGGCGGTGTCACTATCAAAGAGTTTATGACAGATGCTGGAGACCCGAGTGTCGACCTGATTACGGGTGGCACATGGCAGAATAACTTCTGGGCATATATCGATACTGCTGGTGGGGCAAATAGTATCGTCTTAAATGTCTTTAAGTACAATGCTGTCGGTCCTACGAAGGTATTATTGTTCTCGTTTGACGCAGGAGATGTAACTGATGTAGGTTCCCCGACGACATTTATTCCTGTTTTATCATCACAAGGCGATATTGTTTTAGCAGCAAGTGATCGCCTGGTATTTCAGTATGTTGCTTATTCTGACTCCGGTAAAACTATATCTTTGTGTGTTGGTGGATCATCTCATTATTCACATGTGCACACTCCATTGATCACACAGGGCTACAGCGGTATCTCTGGGTTCAGTGGTTATAGTGGCATCTCAGGATTCAGCGGATACAGCGGGATCTCAGGTTATTCCGGAATATCAGGGTACTCAGGTATCAGTGGATTTAGCGGATACTCTGGTATCTCTGGATACAGCGGGATCTCAGGTTACTCTGGAATATCTGGATATTCAGGAGTTTCGGGCTTCAGTGGCTACTCAGGAATATCAGGGTTCAGTGGGTACTCAGGAGTATCAGGCTATTCGGGCATTTCTGGGTATTCAGGTTACTCAGGTTTGCCTCCGGTGGGTCAGATCTGGTACGCTGATGATTCAGCCGGCGGAGTTGGTGGATATAAGTATCTGGCTAAAGTTCCGAACTTAACGGCAACAGTTTCACTCTCAACAAGTCCGTTCAAAGATTCAGATGGCGAAGTTTTGATTGGTTCGTTTGTTACTGATCAAATGGGTTTACTTGCTCTGCCTGCTGGTACAAGAACTTTTATAGCGCAGTTGTCATGTAATCATCCTGGTTACGGTATGACTACTTGTATAATTCGTGCTTTCAAAAGAGATATGAGTGGAACAGAAACACCAATCTATGATCTAGCAACGGATCCAATAACCACAACTGATGTCGATCCATATTCTACAGAGGTTTACATTGCTGCAGTTACCATAAACCTTACTGATAGAATTGTAATTAAATACTACGGTAAGACCGACTCAAATCAAAACTTAACGGTTACCCTTTACTATCAAGATGACACACAGACGATAGTACAAACACCTATCCCTGTGTACGGTACCAGCGGGTTCTCAGGATATTCAGGTACATCTGGATACTCAGGAATCTCTGGATTCAGTGGATACTCTGGGATCAGTGGATACAGTGGTGTATCTGGCTATTCAGGTGTGTCAGGGTACTCGGGTGAGTCCGGGTATTCAGGCTATAGCGGGGTATCGGGGTATTCGGGGGTCTCAGGATTCAGTGGGTATTCCGGTAAGAGCGGATACTCAGGCATTTCCGGATTCTCTGGTGTCACGTCAACACTGCTCTACGCCAGTTTCGAAGACAATGCCAAAGACGGGCTTGTAAATGACAACAACTGCGTGACAACAGTCACCAATGATCCAGGCAATGGCCAAGGCGGTTCTGATTATTATCTGACGATGACTTCTGCTACTCCGTTAGATACTAAGAATGTCAGAACGAACAATGTATACCAACTCTACGCCGGCCAGGTCTACAGGATAACAGCATGGGTTAGAAACGGCACAACTTCTGCTGCCGCGGTAAAAGCCGGTGTCAACATTGCACCGTCAAATCAAGAGTTCTTTACGAACATTGTTTCGACTACTGGATCGTGGCAGTTGCTTTCCGGAACGATCACTATTCAGGTGTCGGGTCTATACAATGTGAAGTTATATTGGACATCTGCTGAAGATACCGGGACGATTGAGTGGGATACGATCACGCTTGCTTCATCCGGTTTAGATGGTGCATCCGGCTACTCCGGCATTTCCGGATTCAGTGGATACAGTGGAATATCAGGATACAGCGGGATCAGTGGGTTCTCCGGTTACTCAGGAATATCAGGGTACTCAGGTATTTCAGGGTATAGTGGAGAAAAGGGAATCAACCCGATGTTCCGTTTCTACTGGTCTGCTACTTACACCAATAATGGTGCTCTCTACCAGGACGGATCCTATATCTACATAAATACAGTAGATGCTGATGGCGCTAATGTTGGCGCTGTCATAAGCGGTATTTCAACCAATGATTTTATTGAGATATCAGATAGACAGGGATCTGGTTATAAAATATATTATTGTGCTGAGAATGCAACATTGATTTCTAATTACTATCGATTTGCATTCGCACAAATATCCGGAATAGCATCGTTCAGTGAGGGCAATCCAGTTAGTTTGATATTTACTCACTATGGTACGAGCGGATATTCCGGTATCTCGGGATTCAGTGGGTATAGCGGCATATCAGGATACTCAGGTATCTCGGGATTCAGCGGATATAGTGGTATCTCTGGGTACAGCGGTGTATCAGGATTCTCAGGTTACTCAGGAGTATCTGGCTACTCGGGCATCTCAGGATTCAGTGGCTACAGCGGTATCTCTGGGTTCAGCGGCTACAGCGGTGAATCTGGCTACTCAGGAATATCCGGATACTCAGGCATCAGTGGATTCTCCGGCTATTCAGGTGTATCAGGCTTCAGTGGCTATTCCGGAGTGTCAGGATTCAGTGGCTACTCAGGTATCGACGGTGTCCTAGGAGGATCTGGTTATTCCGGAGCATCAGGCTATTCAGGAATCTCAGGCTTCAGTGGGTACAGCGGGATCTCTGGATACTCAGGCTTATCAGGTTATTCAAGTTTCTCCGGATATTCAGGCATCTCTGGATTCAGTGGATACTCAGGTATCGATGGTGTTCTAGGCGGCAGCGGATACTCGGGATTCAGCGGCTATAGTGGTTTAGGGCATGGTTTCTATACGACATTCACCACTACCAATTTAGTCGCGGGTGTTTTAACCGTGAATCACGATCTGGGGATTCAATACAACGTTGTCCAGATCTTTGACAACAATAACCTGCAGGTAATCCCTGATAGTGTAACGCTTACAAATACAGTTTCCTGCTCAGTTGATCTGACCAGTTATGGTACGATTGCCGGCACTTGGTCAGTGGTTGTAACAAATGGTGGCGGTGAACCAGGAGCATCTGGTTATTCGGGGATAAGCGGTTTCTCAGGGTATTCAGGGGTCTCTGGATTCAGCGGCTACTCAGGTGTTAGCGGATATTCTGGTATCAGTGGATTCTCAGGGTACTCAGGTATATCGGGATTCAGTGGATACTCCGGCATCTCGGGATACTCTGGCATCTCAGGATTCAGTGGCTACTCCGGAATATCTGGATACAGTGGAATCTCCGGATTCAGTGGGTATAGCGGAGAATCAGGGTATTCAGGAATCTCTGGCTTCAGCGGGTACTCTGGTATCAGCGGATTCAGTGGATACTCAGGAATCAGTGGATACTCCGGGATATCGGGCTTCTCAGGATACAGCGGGATTTCCGGCTATTCAGGGATCTCAGGCTTCAGTGGATATTCCGGAATCTCGGGATACTCAGGGATCAGCGGATTCTCAGGCTATAGCGGGATATCAGGATTCAGCGGCTATTCCGGGATAAGCGGATATTCGGGTATCTCTGGGTTCAGTGGATACTCAGGGATCAGCGGATACAGCGGGGTCTCAGGATTCAGTGGGTACTCAGGAATCTCAGGCTTCAGTGGATACAGTGGCATCTCGGGATATTCAGGCATCAGCGGGTACTCAGGTATCAGCGGATTCAGTGGATATTCAGGTATCTCGGGCTATTCAGGTATCTCTGGATTCTCAGGCTACAGTGGCATATCTGGATACTCGGGTGTATCAGGCTTCAGTGGGTATTCCGGGCAACAGGGTGCAATAACCGGTCAGAGATTGTGGTTTGATCATACCAATGACGTTACCACTATTCCGACTACAACCGCGACACTGACCTTTACTGCGCCTGCTGGTGGAAATCCCTCGACGATAACACGGCCAAGCGGAAGTTTTATTTCTGATGGTTGGGTGGCTAATCAGAAGATAAATATAAATACACCGTTGAATGCTAACAAGACGGTGGAGATCCGCGCAGTCACTAACGCCACTACGATCACATTAGCACTGACAACAGAAAGTGCGCTGGCTGCAGAAACAGTGGCTACTACGATCACTGTTGACAATGAATTGTTGACTCGTATACCTGCAGTTGGTGGTCCATTTACCGAAACAGTTACTGGAGTCACAAGCAGTGATCCTCAGGGTGTTCCGATAGACAGTTACCTGACAGTAGTTGGGTATCCGGCTATGACAACAATACCTGCCGGGACTTGGGTATTCCAGGGGTATGCTTCAGCAACAAACGTATCCTGCAGCATCCAATATCAATTATGCAAACGTTCAGCAGATGGTCTTACAACGACGGTTTTATTTATCACAGACAATGGACCATCTAGTTTGGCGGCTGCAGTTACTGGATACACGACACGATATACTGTTGGGGCCGATATAACATTACTTGCAACAGACCGCTTGATAATGCGAGTTCTGGCGTATAACAGTTCTGGTACTGCACGAAATGTAAGTTGGGTCTACGCAGGTGCGGATCAGAACGCATATGTCGATACTCCGCTGACTGTCCAAGGTGTGTCCGGATTCAGTGGGTTCTCGGGATATTCAGGAGTATCAGGATACTCCGGAATTTCCGGATACAGCGGCATATCAGGATTCAGCGGGTATTCCGGAATCAGTGGTTTCTCAGGCTATTCAGGAGTCTCAGGGTACTCTGGTGTCAGTGGTTTCTCAGGCTATTCAGGAGTCTCAGGGTATTCAGGAACATCTGGTTACAGTGGTGCCGGTTCCTCAGGCTACAGTGGATATTCTGGCGCGGCAGGCCAGGCTGGTGGTGGTGGGTACAGCACGTCATTCACAAACTCCAGTTTAGTTGGCGGCGTGTTGACGGTTACGCACAACCTGGGAAACCAGTATAGCCAAGTTCAGGTATTCGACAATAACAATTTACAAATCATACCTGACAGTGTCACCTTAACCAATACCACAACATGCTCCGTGGCTCTGACGAGCTTCGGGACTATCAGCGGCACATGGCATGTGGTCGTATCCAACGGTGCAGGCGCAAGCGGGTATAGTGGGATCGCTGGTGCAGGAGGCACATCTGGGTACTCAGGAACATCGGGATACTCTGGGATCTCAGCGACAAAGGGAACATTTACAAATGCATCCCTGACCGCAGGCGTTTTGACGATAACTCATGGTATGGGTTTATCTGCGCCGTATGCAATTTGGGTGGTAATCTTTGACAACAATAATAAACAGGTGTACCCTGATAAGATAACAGGCGCAACAAATACAGTCGCAATCGATCTATCAAGTTTTGGCACTCTCACGGGAACGTGGGGTTATTCCTGGGTTGGGTAATGCGAAAACAACGTTTATGTAAAGATTGTTCAAAGCCAATAAAGAAATGGAATGCACTTCGATGCCGATCGTGTGCTCGTAAAGAATTACTTAGGAAGAATCCCAGTCTAGGTATCTCTGGGATTCTTCCTAATGGCTATTGGAATGGAAAGCAGCGGGTTCATAATCCAAGTTGTAAATGCCCTTTCTGTGCCCATGTACCTTGGAATCGGGGGTTAACTAAAGAGACTGATCCTCGAGTTAGAGCAAGTTCGGAGACTATGAGTCGAGTTAAAAAAGGTATGATAGGACTATTCAAAGGTAAACATCATACTGTGGAATCAAATACAAAGAATAGTTTGGCGCACAAAAGACTATGGGATACCGATCTCTATGTTAGAAACCAGATAAAATCCCGGAATATATGCCCAAATAAGACTGAGTTAAGACTTGGGCATATTATCAATCGTTTGACCCAGAATACTTACAAATATGTTGGCAATGGGGAAGTTGTTATTGGTGCGAAGTGCCCGGACTACATAAATATAAACGGGCAGAAGAAAATTATTGAATTGTTCGGGGATTATTGGCATAAAGGTGAGAACCCAGAGAAGAGAATCAAGCATTTCGAAAAGTATGGTTGGGGCTGTCTTGTTATCTGGGAGCATGAACTAAAAGATCTAGAACAACTTGCAAACAAGATTCTTCTATTTGAAGGTTCTAAATAAAATGGGTCGGCCTTTTATTATTTGCAGTTATTATACCTTAAACACTTGTTACTACAAGGTCGCGCATGACTACCTGATGAAGTCACTGGGAAAGTTAGAGCTCGAGTCGGACATACGGGGTATCCAGAGTTTAGGTAATTGGCAGCGGAACACTTCGTTCAAATCTACGTTCATTAAGCAAATGCTGGCTTTGCATCCAGATAAGAACGTTGTATTCCTTGATGCGGATGCAGAAGTCTTGAAGCACCCGGAGTTGTTTGATCAAATCCCAGAAGAATATAACATTGCAGTCCATTACTTGGATCGGGATAAGTGGTACAACCGGCAATATGGAGAAGCAAAGGAACTGCTCTCTGGGACATTATTCATCCAGAATAACAAAGAGTCCAAGCGTATTGTAGATGTCTGGGAACATGCCTGCGCCTCGCACAAGATGGTTTGGGAACAGTACTTGCTGCAGGTCATCGTTGAGCAGGAGAAAGTAAAGGTATATGATCTTCCAGTCGAATACGCCTGGATAAAATCATTGCCGAATGGCGATGCGCCGCACGTAAAACCCAATGGGCATATTGTAATTCAGCATAACCAAGTATCCAGAACGCTAAAGAAGAAGGTCTAATGGGATTTACAATTGAAGTCGAAGGCAAGCACATAGCCAGTCCAGAGTACAAGAACTTTGTGATTATGAACAAATCGAACCATTCCTATGCTATCAATAGGAAAATCACAGAGGTTCTTCGTTCAGATAGTTGGGCTGGCCGGCGCTGCTTTATAATCGGTGGAGGAGAGAGCCTGCGCGGATTTGACTTCAGCCAATTGGATGGTGAACTCACGATCGGAATCAACAAAGCGTTTGAGGTTTATCAGAACTCCACGATAAACTATGCTATGGATTCGACTTTCTACGATCTAATGAAGAAAGGTGACTACGATAAGATCTCAGGTGGGCCTCTCTGGGACAAATGGCTATCTTATAAAGGCCTAAGAGTCTTCCTAACTCCGATGGAGATAAAGGAATTCGGTAAGGAAGTGCATCTGGTCAAGCGCCTGTTTGACTTCCATATCAGTGGGGATCTGGAATATGGTATCTACGGCGGCCTGAATTCAGGATTTGGGGCCATTATGCTGGCGATCGCGTTAGGTTCGAATCAGATCTATCTGCTTGGGTATGATATGAAGGCAAAGACCAGTAGCCATTGGCATACAGGATACCCGGGCCGGGATCTTGCTGAGTTCAATACTAAACTTGATGAATACCGGCGGGAGATTCAAACTGTACTTCCGAAGATCAGCGCTGCGGGCATTACGGTAACAAACCTGACCCCGGGCAACAACTTACAATGTCTCAGTTACAGTACACTTGACAGGGTGCTCCATGCCAACTTATAAGAACGTATCCAGTCTGAAGCAGACACTGAATGGCAAGGTTGTTGAGCCTGGCCAGACGGTCTGTACACCTGTGTATTATGACGAGAATGATGTTCGACTGCTGAAAGTCGATGACGCACCGTTCTTCAATCCAATTATCTTCTCTGATGTGATAACAGAGAAGGGCGTCCTTCAGGTTCCTGAGAAGGATAATTTAGGTGAGAGAGTTGTAAAGTATGCTATTCATTTCTTCCTGGAGAGTGGTAAGATTCTGCTCCACTACAATAGCGAGAAGAATGATCCTCCATTGAATCTGTATACAGGATGCAAGTGGAATGTCCGGTGCTTTGAGCGGACTATCGATAAGATCCTGATTGATTCCGACGAGAACTTTGTATTATGGGTGATCATTGAAAGGATATAATGGACGAGTTCATCAGGGAGAATGGGCACGGTGTCCATGAACCTTGTGATATCTGTGGAGTAAAGAATGCTACGCAGATCAAAGGTGGGATAAATTTTAACACCGGCAAGCGTGGCCTGTGGTTTTGCTGCAAGGACTGCGAGCAACGGATTGACGACGAACGGAAGAAACGATAGGGGGTGGTTATGGAAAAATTCGTGGGAGTTGCAGTACTGTTGGTAGCACTCGGCTTTGTATATCTGGCTTTGTACCTTTTGCTGAAATTCAAAGTCGAGTGGGTGACGAGTATCCGATCAGTGGCAACTCTTATGATAGCGAGCACGTTCTGCTATCTGGCAATCGTAAGCAAACTGGAGACCAAGGACTTCATGTTGATCGCATCGATGGTGTTCAACTTCTATTTCTTGGTTAAGGATCGGATGAAAGCGGAAGACGAAACGAAGATGAGGCTGTTAAACAACCAACAAGGAGGGCAGAAATGAGTAACAAAGTCAAATATACCACATTGATCGTCTTAGCAGCAGTGATCGGTGGGGCAACTGAAGCGGCAGGGTTGTTTCCTGGTGCCAAAGAGATATTAGTGGCGCTGAACTTGTTCCTTGGCGCGGTAATGGTCTTTGTCGGCAATCAGAAACCGCCGGCGGCATAAGCAGACAGATGCATGGGCTTTGAAGGTTGTGCCTGAGGGACCTAAACAACCTTCACCACTAAATGAGGTGACATATGGCACTACCTGGATGGGACACGTTGGCTGGAGCACTCGGAGATATCCTGGATAAACTTATTCCCGGGCGCATGGAGCAGTATGCAAATGAACTTAAGCAACTTGAGGCTGACTACGCTAAGGCCTTGAATGAGGGCCGGGACACGGACGCGGCAACCTATAGAAAACAGATGAATATTTTACGTAGAAAATTGGGGATTGTTCAATGATAAAAGGAACTAAACATACTGAGCAGGCTAGAATAAAAATAGGGCTTAGATGTAAGGGAAAAACATTTGAGCAGATCTATGGTGTAGAACGTGCAAAGGAGATTAGATACAAGTTTAGTTTGAATCGTGCTGGCAAGCCCCTTAAAAACACAGGAACACCGTGGAATAAAGGAGTACCCCTAACAGATGAGTGCAAAGCAAAATTATCCCAGTCGCATAAGGGACAAATAGCCTGGAACAAAGGTAAAAAAGGAATGCAAATCCCTTGGAATAAAGGTAAGACGTTACCAACAGAATATAGGAAAAAGTTATCAGAAGCACATAAAGGACAAGTAGCCTGGAATAAAGGGAAAAAACTCTCTCCCCAGCATATACATAACATTCTCAAGAAAAATTGTCAGCATCCTAATAAGTTTGAAACTAAAGTTGCAGAGTATCTAGGGGTTATTTATCCTAATCGTTTCAAGTTTGTTGGTGACGGGTCACTTGTTATCAATGGTCGGAGTCCTGACTTTATTGATCTTGATAGCAAAGTGGTAGTACTTGCCAATGGGTATTATTGGCATTTGAAAGCAAAAGGTTTTGAGATTACTGATGAGAGCAAGAGAATTGTCGAAGCAATAGAAAAAGAGCCTTTTCTTCAGGCTGGGTATGCTGTGATATTTATTTGGGAAGATGAACTTAAATTAGCGAGGTTACTATGAAGAAAATGTTATGGATATTGTTGGCGGTGACTCTTATAGCGACAGCCGGATGCAAAACGGTTACGCAGAAGGATGTTGTGATTCTGCCTGAAGAGCGGATCTTTACTGTCCAGGCCGGCACCAAGGTCCACATCTGGCTGGATAAGAAAGATATGGGCGAGATCGCATTCCCGACGGACATGAAACTTGTCAATGAAGTTATCCTGGTGCGGCAGGAACAGAAACTCAATGACACTGCTTTAGAGAAGACAAAGTCTGATGCACAAAAGAACAAATGGATCGCTATTCTTGGATCGTTAGTGGCAGCATTCGGAGGGATCACCGGTATAATGGCCGCGTTCAAAGCAGGCCAGACAAAAAAGCCAGCATAATAGTTGCAGCCTAAAATAATAATGTTATAATTGGGTTGCATACCAAAATATCCGTTGATCTTATCAAAGGGAGGATCCGCATGCCATCTGGAGTTTATGTTCGAGTTAAGCCCGCCTACATACGTACTGAAGCAAGTAAACAGAAGAATCGGATAGCACATCTTGGAAAAAAACATTCCAGAGAAACCTGTCTAAAGATTGGTTTGGGTCACAGAGGTATTATTTTCTCTGAGGAACGTTGCACGAAGATTAGCAATGCAAAGTTAGGTAAGAAATTAAAACCACTTACTATGGAATGGCGGAGAAATATAGGGCTAGGTAATAAAGGTAAAATTAGGAGTGAAGAATTTAAGAGAAAAGTAGGAGAAATGCATAGAGGACCAAAATGTAATTTTTGGCAGGGTGGTATTGGTTCTGCCCCTTATCCTTTAGGTTGGACGAGAACGCATAAGGAACAAATTAGACAGAGAGATCATTATAAGTGTCAACTATGTGGTTGTTCAGAATCAGAATGTACTACTAAACTCGCAGTGCATCATATAGATTATATTAAAGAAAATATTGATCCTGATAATTTAATATCTCTGTGTACTGCTTGCCATGGTAAGACAAATTCTAATAGAGAATACTGGAAAAGTATTCTTAAAGTTGGAGGGAAAATTGAAAATCTACCTTAATACCACCAAAAATAAAAACGACCCGCGTAAAATTGTTGAGGCTGTGCTTGTGAAGAACTTCAAGACGACAATGCTTGTTCGGTTGCCGGATGGGAATATCATCCGGCGCAAGAAAAAGAGAGATCTGCCTGAGACCGACGAAAAATAAGGACGCTCTATGGATCTATCGATAATCATTCCAAGTTACAAACGTGCTGATCTGCTTAAGTTTGGTCTGCAGTCTCTAACCCGCCAGAAGATAACCTCTACGTATGAAATAATCGTCCTCAATGATGGAGTCCTTGACGATACTCAGAAAGTCTGCGACTCGTTCAGAGACCGATTGAATGTCAAATACGTCTTTACTGGATACCGCAACACCAACCTTCCCATTTGGCGGATCCCAGGCTACGCAATAAACATTGGTGCTAAATTGGCACAAGGCACGTTTATGATCATCATGTGTCCGGAGATCTATCTTATGGAAGACTGCATCCAGAACATGGTGGATGCGCTGAAGGCAAATCCTAAGCGTATGGTTATCACCAATGGCAAGGATGATCAGGACGAGGTGTTCTTAGGCAATGTCCGGCAGACTGTATCCAGTTACGATCTCCTGAACCTTTATGATCGGATGCCCAAACTCAACACTGAATTCCCATTCTTCCTTGGCCTATCCACCAAAGAGTTCATTGACATTGGTGGATACGATGAAGACTTTATTGGGAACTGCTGGGATGATCAGGACATAATCACGCGGCTGAAGCAGAATGGGTTGGTGTACGAGAAGTTGGAGAAACGTATTGTCCATCTGTATCATTCCCGGATCCGGTACGATTCAGCAAAGACCAAAGAAGGCTGGGACTATAACAAAGCCCTCTATGACGCCCGGCTGGGCACAGTCAAGCGAAATGTAGGCAAAGACTGGGGGAAATACATTCCTGAAGCCGAGCCTGATCTTACCGGGGACTTGCAGAAGCACTTTACTCTCATCTATGAGAAGAACATCTGGAACGGTAAAGAGTCCCGGTCAGGGACCGGCTCAGACCTGGTAAATACAGAATACATGCGGCCTATGGTTGTCGAGATCATAAATTCCTTAGGGATCGAGTCTATGATTGACCTGCCCTGCGGCGATTTCAATTGGATGCGCAAGATAATCGAGCAGTTGCAGATCAAATCATACTTAGGCGGGGATATCATACCGGCCATGCTTAAAGACAACGAGTTGAAATACAGCGGCATGCCCATCCTGGCGGCACCGAAATTTGCGTGTATAAACATGCTTAACGAAGTCCCACCTAAGGCAGACCTGATCTTCTGTCGGGATGGCTTGGTGCACTTCTCATTCAAGAGCGCGATGCGCATACTGAAGAACTTCGTTGCTTCCGGTGCGACATACCTGCTGACGACCACCTTCATTGATGCCAAGCGGAAACCTTTTGATATAGTCGATGGTGAGTGGCATCCATTGAACCTGTATCTGCCTCCGTTCAACTTTCCACCCCCGAAGGATCTCATCGTAGAGAAATGCACTGAGGGCAACGGACTGTTTGCCGATAAGTGTCTGGCTCTCTGGAAACTCAGCGACCTCAAGAGATTTTTAGGTCCGGTCATGGTCCCAGTATCCGCTCCAGATAAGTCATTAGCGGAACGCGAGATTGTAGGAAATGTCAAGATCGAGCGTGTTGACATTCAGCGTCCTATAATGAACACCAACAGGAAGATCAAATTGAAGGTCGCGCATATCCATCCGTGGTGGGACAGTGCTGGAGTAGGGATCCTGCATGCGCAGATGATGAATAAGTACACCAACATCGAGGTGCGGCACATTGTAGCCGGAGTGAGTGTCTTAAAACACGCTGCGGATCTGATCCTTGGACCCAATGATGCTGAGATCAAAGAGGTGCTTAAAGCCGCGGACATCCTGCATTTCAACACATTCTGGTTCGATGATCCGCAACTGAAGCAGGCGTATATCTTCCCCTGGGCTGACTACATTGCCAAGAAGAAGTTGGTGTTTCATATGCACGGCGGCGCTATCTGCTTCAACTACAAGAAACTAGATGAGATCTCGCGGATGGCGACAATGTACACATGTTCACCGCTGCTGCCTCAATTTATGAAGTTCACTACCTGGGTGCCGAATATCATCCCTATCTATGACACGCTGTATTCACCCAAGACCAGGATAAGCCAGAAGCCTATTAAGTTCCTGGCTATGGTGAACCATGATCATAATAAGGGCCGGGCTGAACTTGAGTGGATGTTCTTCAAACTGAATAACGTGTACAACTACAAGATCCTATTCGAGAGTTGGCTGCAGAAGTATGACTACAAGACCGCGCTGACAGCCCGGAAGGCCTTTGATGTTGTCATTGACAATATCACCCAGGGATTCATCGGTATGGTAGGGTGGGAGACATTGTGCCAGGCGCAGGTGTGCCTGGCCAGATTGTCTCCGATAGTCTTGGAGAACTACACCAAGCTCGGAGATGGGATCCCGCCGCCGATTGTCAACGTGTCCGGCATTGACGAACTGGCTAAAGAGATTGTCGAACTGAATGCAGATGATGAGCGGGTCCGGAGTATCCAGAAGAAGAGCCGGCAATGGATGGAGAAATACTACAATCCAGAGCGGCTATGTAAAATGTGGGAAGACAGGTACACCAAGATCATGCAAAGCAAATGAATATAAGCCAGGGTTTGATGGTTGAGTATATGAACCGGTTGCTCACTTCAGATTCTCAGGTCCTTGATATAGGATGCGGGACAAAGGAACTGTCTAATGCGCTTGCCTGTGCTAAAGTCACCACAATAGATAGTTGGGAACCATTCAAGCCGGATATCTTGTGCGACCTGAATTCTGTCCAGGAGTTACCATTCGCGGACGGTACATTCGATCTGGTTCTGTTGATTGATGTCATCGAGCATCTGCCTAAAGAGCATGGCTTCCGTATCCTGAAGGAAGCGCAGCGCGTTGCGAAGAAAGCAGTAGTGCTGCTGACGCCTCTTTGGTGGGATCCAAATGTCACCGAATGCAACAATCCTGAGTCTCCATATTACCTAAATGAGTACGACAAGCACCAGAGCCTCTGGGGAGTAGAGGACTTGGCAGGGTTCACAAGACTTACCACAATAGATCCACTTGTTGATTATTTCTTTGGGGTTTGGCAGAAGCCGGCTAAAGAGTTGGATCTGTTCTTTGATCTGTCCCATAATTGCAATTATCAATGCCTGTTCTGCCGGAATAGTCTACTGCCACGGGAAGTCTTATTGCTGGAGAACATAAAAGATATCGATACACTCCTAGCACTGGCAAAGTCAGTTGATATTACCGGATACGGCGAAGTCACCCTGCATCCTCAGTTTGATAAATTCCTTCAGTACTTCAGTAAGTTCAATCTTCCTGTCCGGTTTGTCACCAATGGATCTAATCTCACCAAGAAGACTATTGAATTGATAATGGACTCCACTGTGTCTGAGGTGGTGATCTCGCTGAATTCCTTGAATCCAGTGACCTACCGGAAAATAACCGGAGGCATGGGGAATTTATACAAGGTGCTTGCTGGTATAGACAATCTGATACAAAGAACGTCTGAGACTAAACGGAAGATCCGTATAATTTTCTCCTTTGTAGTGTCTCAGTATACATTCCCTGAGATAAAGAGTATTATCGACTATGCGAAGAGAAAAGATAAAGAAGCCTCTTTGCTTGATCTGACTCCTACTATAAAAGACTACACTCCAGATTTGCTTGTTGCGGATACTGCTGAGACCCGAGAATACTTGAAGTCAATGATTGACTATAGAAATGAGACAGGGGCCCAGGTGCATATATTTAATTTGGACAATCGAAAAGCGGTTGAGAATGCTCCTAAGGATGAGAAGGCATTGTCTGATATTGTAAAAAGATGCACTTGGATCTACAACCAGGCCTTTATTGGGTTCAATGGTGATATCGGTGTCTGCTGCTGGAGTAAGGCGATAATGGGTAATATTTTGGAACAACCGTTCTCAGAGATCTGGACTGGCCAGAAGTATCAGGAACTGCGCGATTGTATCCGGTGTGGCGACCTGAAGTATTGCCGGAATTGTCGGAGAGAAGGATAGCAAGGAGGTGGATGATGAACATAAGGGCTTGGTGTAAAAATTGTGGTAAACAATTATTTCTATTACCCTGTCGTAAGACACAGAAATTTTGTAGTCCTCAATGTTATTGGACCTATGTTAGAACTACAAAATGTAAACAGGTAAGAGTCCCAAAGATTTGTTTGGCTTGTAACAAAACATATTATGTCGTACCTTTCTTGTTTAATAAACGAAGTTTCTGTTCTCATAGTTGTTCTAACAGATATAACCAGAAAGAGGGTTCTTGGAATAAAGGAATTCCTCAGACTGCAGAGGTGAAGCGAAAAATTAGTGTGGGGGTACGCCGTATATTCTCTTGTAATGACTATATAAATCCTTCTACCCGTCCTGAAGTTCGAGAAAAAATCAGTAAGACTATTACAAAATTGTTTTCTGATCCAACGAAGAATCCAAGGTACATTGATGGAAGAAGTCAAGAACCATATCCGATAACATTTAATAGAAGACTAAAAGAAAAAATAAGAAAACGCGATGGTTATATATGTAAAGTATGTGGAGTTGACCAATATAAATGTTATAGAAAGTTAGATGTTCATCATCTTGATAGTGATAAAAATAATTTGAGTGAAGAGAATCTTGTATCCTTATGTCCTTCTTGTCATCAGAAAAGTCATACTGTATCTAAACAACGGAGTTTATTATGTCTGATGTAAAAATCCTCACTCTTCTCGGTACAAGGCCGGAACTGATCAGGTTAAGCAGGATCATTCCTAAACTTGATTCGCTCTGCACTCACACCCTTGTCCATACTGGGCAGAACTACGATGAGCGGCTGAATAATATCTTCTTCCTCGAAATGAAGATCCGGCATCCGGATATCTTCCTGGGCATGAAGACTGGAGACTTCGGAGAGCAGATTGGGTATATGTTCCAGAAAGTGGAAGCAGTGCTACTTCAGAAGATGCCTGAGAAGGTCCTGATCCTGGGGGACACGAATACTGGGCTTTGCACGATCGTATGTGAGCGGATGGGGATCCCCGTTTATCACCTAGAGGCGGGGAACCGCTGTTTTGATAAGCGGGTGCCTGAGGAGATCAACCGGAAGGTAATCGACTCAATAGCATCCTACAATCTTCCGTATACAACCTTGAGCAAAGAGAACCTGCTGCGCGACGGAGTCTCGAAGAGCCGGATCTTTGTGGTAGGAAATCCGATCTTTGAAGTTCTGGAGCACTATTCCTCTGATATTGAACGAAGCCAGGTTCTGAAGCATCTGAAAGTGGCCCCGGAGAAGTACTTCCTGGCGACTTTCCACAGGGCCGAGAACGTGGATGATCACCAGACTTTGAAGCAGATTGTTGGCGGCTTGTCTCTGGTGGCCAGCCACTACAAGATGCCGGTGATCTGCAGCGTACATCCCAGGACCATGGAGAAGATCAAGAAGTGGACTGTCCAGGCTGAGGATCCAGGCGTGCGGTTCTGCGAACCATTCGGCCTGTTTGACTTTGTCAAATTGGAAGAGAATGCCAAGTGCATTATCAGCGACAGCGGGACAGTGGCAGAGGAGGCCTGTATTCTGGGAATCCCCAATGTGATCATCCGCAAGTCTACAGAGCGGCCAGAAGTTCTTGAGTGCGGCAGCAACATTCTGTCCGGAACGAACTGCGGAGATATCCTCAGATGCACCCAGGTAATGTGTGAGATGGATAATACATGCGAGCCTCCGGATGAGTATCTTATTAAAGACGTATCAGATCGCGTAGTGAAGATCTTACTCGGGAGGAACAGTCTATGATCTATCCTGCCGAGGTTAAGATTAGTGCAGTTCAGTCATACCAGGAAGGTGACAGTTTTCGAGTTATTGGTGCACGATGTGGGGCTGATCATAAGACAGTTAGGCGTTGGATACGGAATGCAGGTGGCAACGGCCGAGACAGGCTTTGCGCATTGCGATCGGCTATGAAAAAACGTCGTGGGGTTAGCGTTAGTCCAGCGACAGAGTTTAAGAAAGGACAACAGCCGTGGAATGCTGGTACTGGTGGAACCCCAATCTTAAATAAGTATCGTGGAAGATATGTAGTTTATATTAAAGAACGTGACCGGCATATATGCCTGCCTTACGCACGCTATTTAATGGAACAGAAACTTGGAAGAGAACTAAGTAGCAATGAAGGAGTACATCATATTAACTTTAATTGTTTAGATGATAGGTTAGAGAACTTGCAGTTAGTAACTAAATCTGAGCATAGTTTAATACATTGGGAAAAGCGGAAGAGTAGAGGAGATAAATTATGCTCAACCAAAAAATAGTTCTTTGTACCGGGATGACAGGTTCTTGGGGGAATGAATTGGCTAGTCAACTTTTGACGCAGGATGTGAAAGAGTTGAGAAGTTTTTCACGGGGTGAATTTGCTCAAGTCGTTACCCAAAGAAAGTTTAATGATACGAGATTAAAGACAATTGTTGGTGATGTCAGAGATTATGACGCTATTTATAAAGCCTGTGCTGGTGTGGATATTGTCATGCACCTTGCAGCCGTAAAACATGTTCCCATCTGCGAAGAGCAGCCTAATGAAGCGATTAAGACCAATATCATAGGTACTCAGAATGTTATCGAAGCCTGTATCGCGCAGAAAGTCACCAAGGTTATTGATGTAAGCAGTGACAAAGCCGCTGCACCGAACAATCTGTATGGAATGACCAAAGCAGTCGGAGAGAAACTTATCTTAGCAGCCAACAAGCGTTCTACAACTAGGTTCAAATGTATTCGTGGTGGCAATGTCTTGGGCAGTAATGGTTCAGTCTGTCAGTTATTCATTGACCAAATAAAACAGGATAACCGAGTTACAATTACTTCTAAGGAGATGGGCCGGTACTTTCTGACACTTCCGCAGGCAATTCGACTTTTGATCACAGCCTGTGAGTTTGACGCAGACATGCTGGTTATGAAGATGCCAAGTTGTCGGATTTACGATTTGGCTAGGGTATTGATCAAGCACTATGGTAATAAAGACACGCAAATTGTTGAAACTGGGATTCGACCGGGAGAGAAATTGCATGAGTTATTGGTGACAGAGTGGGAGGCAGCAAAAACTTATAAATATGGAGATGACTTCTATGCTATATCAGACACTCCTTTGAATCTACCTAAGGTAGATTTCCCATTTTATAGTTCAAATTCACAACCATACATGACAGATAATCAAATTGAAACTATGCTAACCGAAGGAGGATTCTTACAATGAAGAGAGTTCTTGTAGCAGGAGCGGGTGGTATGACCGGACACATGATGTATCATTATCTGAACTCAACCGGAAAGTATGAAATGCGGGCTACAGCGCG
>Ga0209777_10000891_pt1 | contig 46031 bp, 33 predicted proteins | sample FrelakmetHBP12HB_FD_187147 | JGI IMG/M metagenome (GOLD analysis project Ga0209777, IMG submission 187147) | Freshwater lake sediment microbial communities from the University of Notre Dame, USA, for methane emissions studies -HBP12 HB (SPAdes)... | ecosystem: Environmental > Aquatic >... | reverse complement strand
AGCCCGCCGCGCTGATTGCGTCGGCCGGCTACCTGTTCAGCTTCGTGCATATGTTCTATGTCCAGTGGCTGAGCCGGTATCCGCTCGAATTGTTCATGGTCTTGATGCCGCTGTCGTTCTGGCTCGTCGACCGGTTGATTGCGCGCCCCGGGTTGAGCCGCGCGCTGGTGCTCGGAATCGTGCTTGCCCTTCTGCCGCTCGCGCACATCCTTCAAGCGGTCTTCTTTGTGCCGTTCCTGGTTCTGTGGTCTGTGCTTGAGGTCAGCCAGGTCCGACAGGTCGGACGCGTCGGACAGGTCTGGGTTTTGTTCTTGGGCGCTTGTCTGCTGGCATTGCTGCTCTCAGCTTTCTTCACTATGCCGTTCCTGATTGAGGGCATGAGCCGCCAGATGCCCCAGCCGTTTGTCGCGCTTCCGGCGCCGTCGTTTCTTGCCCTGCTCGGGTTCTCGCGGGAACTCAACGGCTATTCCGGCGGCTATGTCGGGCTGAGCATCCTGGTCCTGGCAATCCTGGGCTGCGTCGCGCTCGCTCGCCGGCGCGCGCTGTTGCGTCAGCCCGAGTTCTGGGGACTGCTGGCCGCCGCACTCCTGGCCTTCAACAGCCGGATTCCGGCGCTGGGTCGGCTGCCGATTGTCCGCGACCTGTCCCCGGACCGATTCCTGGTCTTCGCCCTGCTGTTCCTGGTGTTGCTGGCCGGCCGAGGGTATCAGGTTCTGGCCAGCGTGTCAGGGGACACGATCCCGAACCGAGGCGGTTCGGGTCATGTCCCCAGCTGGTTGTGGCTGCCGGTGCTGGCGCTGGTGTTGCTTGACCTCGGGCCGCGGCTGGTCACCAACGTGTATGAACCGGTCGAAACGTTCCTGGGCAACCGCGACTACATCTATCACAAGATGGCCGGCCGGACCGACGGCCGTCTGCTTGACGCCGCGCCCGAAGGTTGGTGGCGGTACGGCCGGTTTCCGGCCAGCGGCTACCTGTTCGCCGGCGTGCCTGAGGTGCTCGGCCCGCCCTATCACCAGTTCGCGCCGCGCTCGATGCTCTATGCCTATCCCTGGATAGAGGACATCTGCCGGGACCTGCTTGATTCAGCGAATCTCGGTGTCTCCGAATGGGCAAAATGCGAGCTGTGCCTGCTCGATGCCCGGTACGTCGTTGCCCTGCCCGCGCGCCGGGCCACGGAGAACGGCGTGACCTACGTGTTTCTCAAGCAGGGCTTCGCCTGGGATGACACCCTGCTGCGCCGCAGGGCCGCGCGTTCAGCCGACAGCGACACAACCGAATCGGAACTGGCTCCGCTCGGGTTGGGGACTTACCTGGCCGCTTCGCCGGTGATTGTCTCGAGTCACGTGGAGCCGCGCCCGACGGCCGGCTTTGCCCGGGATTCCATCCAGAATCTGTACTATGCTGCGGACTGGCGCGAGTTGGTCGAGGACATGGAACTTGACCCTGAGACCGGGACCGCGCAACGACTCTTCAGCAGAAGCTTCCGGGATTCGCTCCCGGGTCCGACCGAGCCGGAATGCCGAGTCAGTGGGATTCGGCAGGAGCTGGAGCAGGTTGAGTTGCAGCTTGACGTGACCCGGGACTGCTATGCCCGGCTGGCCTACAGCTACTACCCTGAACTCCGCGTGGAGGACAATGCGCGGCCCCTGCCGGTCCGGGAAACCGCGGACCATTTCCTGCTCGTGCGCCTGCACTCCGGCCGGCATTCGCTTGTCATCTATCCGGTTCAGACCCGACTGCGCAAAGTGACCGGCCTGCTGAGCGCGGCAGCGCTGATTGTCGCGCTGGCCGGGTTGGCCGGTATGGGTTTCGTGCGCCGACGTCCGGCTTGACACCGGAATACCAAGATAATAGAATCTCTCAGAGTTGGCTGGGAGAAGATGAGGCGAATTCCGCATGTCATGACTACCGCACCCAGGCCCGAATGCCGGATGCGCGACTTCCGGTCGTCCGTACTCGTCATGCTGGCGCTACTGGCCGGCCTGCAGTGCCGACGCGAAACCGCAGCCCTCGACTGGCCGTACCCCGGCTATGACCTTGCCAACACGCGCTGTGCCCCGCAGCCGGCATCCCGACTCCGGGCGAACTGGCAGTTCAGCCGGGTGTGGGAGGCCGAGGATTTCCCGCCCGAGGAATTCGAACTGAATCCGGTCACCGCCGCGGCATCGCGCCGGCTGCTGTTTGCCGACATCGGCCCCAAGAACCGTGACGAAATCGCGCTCAGCATTGACGGGTTCTCCGAGATTCTTGACAATCAAGGCGTCCTGATTCGCCAGGTTTCGTCGGGCGAGCAGAATATCTCGGTCGGTGCCCTGCCGGACCGTAAAGCGGTGCTGGTCGCCTGCTCGCTGGACGTGGTGAATGTCTATCCCGTTCTGGCACCGGAGCAACGCGCTGCCCCGCTCCTGCGCGTTCGCACCGCCGCCCCGGCCAGTGAAGCCTGGCTTGTGAACGTTCCCCGTTATGCCGGCACCGGTCCCCACCGCGCCGCACAACAGGCGAGCCGGCTGATTACCGTCGAACCGGGCCGCTTCGAAACTGCGGCCGACAAGGTCCGGGCGGTGACGACCGCCGTGACCTGTTACGACCCGGACCGCGAGGACACCGGGATTTCCGCGCCGCTCCGGCGCTACGAAACCGGCGCTTCCGTGTGCCATATCTGGGCAATCGCGGATGTCAATGGCGACTCCGAACCCGAGATAATCGTCGGCACCTACGGCTTTGAACACGGCATCAGCGTGAACGGCGTTGCCGACACCGGCAGGGCTTATGTCCTCTGCTTCTCGGACCAGGGCGCGTTGCTCTGGCAGGCGGAGTTCGGGCGCCATCCCAACCTTTATGCTCAAGCGCTGGCCGTTGATTTGGACGGCGATTCAATCCGGGAGGTGGTCGTTGCCTGCGGCAGCTGGGACCGGGAATTCGGCAGCCTGAAAGTGCTCGACGGCCGGACCGGCAAGTGCCGAGCCCGGTTCCCGGCGGATGAACCGACCGGCTACGCCTTTACCGGCATCGCCGCCGGCGATGTCGATGCCGATGGCCGGCCCGAAATCTGCGCCGTGAGCTCGGGCAAGTCGGCCCGGGTCTGGGTCCTCAAGTTCGTCCCTGGGCCGGACCGGTTCGAAACCAGGGCCCGGCGTGAATACCCGGGGACAATCACCGGGAGTTTCGTCAATGCCGACCTGCTGGCAATCTGCGACTTCGGAGCAGACCAGCAACCCGACCTGCTGGTATCGCTGTCCCATGAAACGCAGATTGACAATGACCCCTATTTCTACCCTTCGCGGATATCCGGCGCTCGACTGGCCCTGCTCGACAAGGACCTGTCCGAAATCCGGGTCATTCTCCTCCCGGGTGCGCTCAAGAGCGCTGCGATTGCCGGCCTGCAGAATCGCTCGCGGCGCGGAATCCTGGCCCTCACCGACCGGTTGGAGTACTATGAGCCGAAGTGAAACGACCGGCGTAATGCGGAAGTGGTCCAGTGGAAGGAGGACCCTCGGCCGCCTGGTCACCAGACCACTTGGCTACTATCTCGTCGCCTTCCTGTTGCTGCTGCTTTCCGGTGCGCGCCTGTTCGCCCTGCCGCCTCTGTTCCTGTCCCAATGGAGTCGGTCCTTGCCGGCTCAGCCGGATCTTGTCCGGGTGATTTGCTGGGAACCGCAGAACCCGGCCGAACTCGTGGTCGGACTTGAACCCGGCGGGAGCCAGGCCCTGCCGAAGGCACAACTGCAGTTGCTGTCCAGCGACGGCAACCGCCTGGTCGCCGACTGCCGCTGTGAAGAACCGGCGCTCGATGCCTGCCCGGTGCGGGACAGCAGCGGCTCCGCAATCCTCGCGGTCGCCCTGCCGCGCCGGATTCTCCTGTTCGACCGGCAACTGGTCCGGTTCCGGGAGATTCAGCTGCCGCTCGAACCCGGGAATCGGCTGTACTGCCTTCGCGCCGGCGATGTGTCCGGCGACCGGGATGAGGAGCTGCTGGCCTTCGATGACCATTCCGCCTGGGTCCTGACGCGCCCGGGCCAGGTGCTGAAACGCCTGAGTTTCGCCGGGCGCGATTCGCCGGGCGCCGACCGCGATGCGCAGCCCGCAGCGCGCAGCCCCCGGCAGGTGATGGTTCGCGACCTGAACCGGGACGGCCGGGCCGAGCTTGCCCGGTTCGACGGCCAGGACCTGGTGGTCTTGGACAGCGCCGGATCAGTGCTGCTCCGTCAGCAGTTGCAGGTCAATCCCCGGTCCGCAGTCCGCAGTTCGCAGTTTGCTGCCCCCGGGTTCTGCCGCTTCGACGCCGCGGACATTGATGCGGACGGCCGGGTCGAACTCGTTGCCCTGCAGCGGGCGGATACCGGTGCCCGGGTTCTCGCCTGGCGCTTTTCCCCGCTTCCCTCTCTCCTCAATCCCCTGATCCCTCAATCCGCCAATCCCTCCATCCCGGCGCATCCGTGCCTGCTCCGGATTGCCGGAACGAGCGTCTACCTCGCCGGGACAGCGGACCGAACCTGGTGGTTGACCCGGCTGGACTCGTCGGGACCGACGGCAGTCGTCAAGGACGCAATCGGTGAAATCGCGGGTATCAGTAGCTGCGATGACTGCCCCGTCGCTCTGGTCAACCTGCCGATTGGACTCCAGTCGGTTGATGTTATTCCACCGGCCCTGGAAGTTTCTCCCCCGCAGGGCCTGGGTTACAACGGAGTACTTGTCCGTGATTTGGTGGCCGACTGTGTGGGCCCTGACGATCGGACCGACCTAGTCGTCTTGCGCACCTCGCCCAGCGGCGAGCATGCGGTGGACGTATTTCGCAACAACGGTCTGGCCCGCACCGCGGCGCTGGATTCGGCCCGCGCCGACTATCGGGCTGCCCTCCGAACCGGCGGACGCGACGCGGTCAAGCGAGCTGAGCGGCGCTTCGTCCTGATGAGCATGAAGGCCGGGAACCGTACCGGTCTGCAGCCCGATGTTGACCGGCTGCAGGGCCAGGCCGCGCGCACGCGACACCTCACGGTAGTCAGGATTCTGGCGTTAGCCCTGCTCGCACTTGCGCTTGCAGTCTGCGGCTTGTGGCTTGTGCTTACGCTCAGCGCTCGGCACCGGGCGCGACGAGCGGACAGTCTCATTCGCCCACTCTCGGAATTGCTCTCGCTTTGCAGTGATACCATTGCCCTGGACCACGTTTTCGTCTCAAAAGGAAACACCAGCGGCGCCCTCACCCGCATTGACGAGCTTCGCCGACAGCACGGACTGACCCGGGACCCGGACCTCTCGCGCATTCGGACCCATCTGGAACCGTATTACAGTCACTACATCTACCGCTTGATTAACCGGCCGAAGACGCTAGACTTTCTGACGTGGGTGCTGGAAACGATGCGTGCCCTGTCGGTTCAGTACGGGGTGAACGTCGCCACGCTGACGCGTGAGCAGTTGCTCCAGCGCCTGCGGGAAGGAAGCTTCACGGGTCACTGGCTGGTCAAGATCCAGAACTGGGATGCGCCGGACGCTTTGGAGCACATGCGGCGGTATCATGACCGCGCGGTTGAGCGCTGGCTGGAGCATGCCCTGGCCGACAACCTGCGCCATGCCCAATCCTGGTCGGTCATCGCGCTGGAATACGCCATCAACACGACTTGGAATCGGAAAATGACGGTTCACTTTCTGAACGACGGCCCGGGCGTGGTGGACCTGTCACTCACCTCGACGCATCTGGGTGCGCAGTTTCAGGACGTAAATCGTCGGCTTGGCGGCTTCTTCGAATTCTCCGGGTCCCCGGCCGAACTCCTGGAGTACGAGAAGTTCTGGGTCCGGTCCTGGGATTACATCTCGGTGCTGGAAGACACCCACCGCCGACAGACCCGCGGCATGGACGGAGTCGCGTGAACCGGGCCGCGGTCCGCTGACCATGTCTGAAACCAGACCCGTCGTCCTCGTGCTCGACGATAACCGCGCCAGCTTTGAAGCGCTGTGCGCGCAGGTCGAGCAGTTTGAAAGCGGACGGCTCGCGCAGGAGTTCGAGTTCGTCTACCTGCTCGGCTACCGCGACCTCCAGGCATGGTACAATCGGGACCGGCCCCGGTTTGTGTCGCTCATTGTCCAGGACATTGACTATAGCGCCATCAAAGACCGGCGCCAGATTGTCTCGCTCCCGGACAGCCTCGCCCCCCGCGAGTGGCGTTCCGCGCTGCCGGATTTCGATGAGGTCGGCCTGCAGGGCATCGTCATCTACAGCCTGATGCGCAACGAACGCCTGGACACCGTCGCCCCGGTGCTGTTCGTCTCCTCGCACATCGGCATGCGCCGCTCGCGCGAATTCGCCGAGTATATCGTCCACCCGGGATTCGGCCCCTGCAACTTCGTGCCCGAGGACGCTTCCGGTGACAGCTACTATCCGACAATCATCAAATCCATCGACGAACTCGCCCTGCGCCCGCTCACCCCGGAGCAGAATCATGACTGGCGCGAGAATCTGGGCATGGTCGTCGGCCGGTCGCGCCAGATGGCGCACCTTTGCTATGAAATCGAGCGCATCGCCCCGTCCGATGCCATCGTCCTCCTGCTCGGCGCACCCGGCGTGGGCAAGGAACTTGTCGCCCGCGCAATCCACCGCAAGAGCCCGCGTTATGATGCCAACGTCCAGGGCCGGGAACGGCCCTGGACCGTGAACATCGCCGCGCTGGAAAAGACGCTGGTCGAGGACGAACTCTTCGGCCACATGCGCGGCGCGTACACCGATGCCGGCACCAGCCGCATGGGCATCTTCGAAGCCGCGATGGGCTCAACGGTGTTCCTCGACGAAATCGGCGACCTGAGTACCGAAGTCCAGCTCAAGCTCTTGCGCGTGATGGAGTACCGGGAAATCAAGAAGCTGGGCAGCAGCCAGGAGATGCCGGTCGACAACCGTATCATCGCCGCCACCAACCGGACCCCGGACGAACTGTTCCAGCGCTTCCGCACCGACTTCCTCGGCCGGTTGCTGCAGCACAGTGTGGTCGTGCCGGCCCTGCGCCAGCGCTGGGAAGGCGACGGCCCGAACACGGTCGAGGATGACCTGCTCGAGATGATCGACTTCTTCGTCAGCGGCATGAACCGCCGGTTGCCGGCCGGTGCGCGCCTGAGCATGACCGAGGTCGCCTCGAGGTTCCTGATTCAGTCGGTCCAGGAGTATGTTGCCGGCAGCAACGATATCTTTTCCAACAACGTCCGGACCATCAAGAACGTGGTGGAGCGCTCCTTCGAGCGCGCCCAGGCCCAGCGCAAGAAGGACATTACCCTGGGCGACATGATCCCGACCCTGGGCGTAATCAAGCTGATTCACCGCGAGGAGAAAGCGACGCCGGTTACCATCGAGCAGATGGTCGGGTCGCTCCAGCTTGAGGTAGTTGAAAAGAGAGTTATCGAGGAGGCGTTGCGCAAGGCCGGCAGCATGGGCGAGGCCGCGAAACTACTGGGCATTCACCGGGACACCTTGCGAAAGAAGATGACCGAATACGAACTCTCTGACCAGAGCCAGCCCGCAAGTTCCGCAGGGTAACACCCTTTTGCCCGCCGACAGAATCGGCAGACTGCCGAGCTAAGCGGCAGTTATCAACGAATCTCCAACACCTGCATCTTGCTGTCTTCGCTAGGCTAAGAGGTGCTATACCAGATAGTTAGCGATGGAAATGGCGGTGCGTCGCAGCTTCGGCACGCAACCTGCACTAAGGTTGGTTGCGGCAAACGGCCTCTTCTCTCTTTCCCAAGCCCGTTGGGAATTGGCCCTCGAAGTGGCGACCTAGAAGCATCCCTCCAAGGGAGCCACAAGGTTCAACAAGCACGCGTGGTGTGTCCTTCCCGGGACACACCCTTTCTTTTTGGGGTCTTGGGACGCGCACGGCGTCAAACCCAAAGCCGAAATCAAACAGGGGCACTTGAGGCCTCCTGTTCTTTCCTGTCTGAGCTTGAAGCTTGTGCTTGTGTCTTCTACTGGAATATGCTGCCGCGCAACAATTCCCGGGCGATGACCAGACGCTGGACCTGGTTGGTACCTTCATAAATCTGGGTAATCTTCGCGTCGCGCATCATCTTCTCGACCGGGTAGTCCTTCATATAGCCGTACCCGCCGAAGATCTGGATGGCGTCAATCGTCACTGCCATCGCCGTATCCGAGGCAAACAGTTTCGCCATCGCTGAGAACCCCGACATGTTTTTTGCGCCCGAATCCGCGTGCCGGGCCGCCGCGTAGACCAGCGCCCGGGCCGCTTCGACTTTGGTCGCCATATCCGCAAGCATGAACTGAATCCCTTCCAGCGCGCTCAGCGGCGCACCAAACTGAATGCGCTTTTGGGCGTAGTCGGTCGCCGCCTCCAAGGCGCCCTGGGCGATGCCCACCGCCTGGGCCCCGACCCCTGGCCGGGTGCGGTCGAACGTGCGCATCGAGGTGACGAAGCCCATGCCTTCTTTACCCAGCAGGTTCTCGGCCGGGACCCGGCAATCCTGGAATATCAGCTCGACCGTGGCGCTCGCCCGGATGCCGAGCTTGTTCTCATGCTTGCCGAAAGTGAACCCGGGTGTGCCTTTCTCAATCAGGAACGCGGACAGGCCGCGCCCGCCCTTGGTCTTGTCGGTCGAGGCGATGACCGTATAGAATTGGGCAACCTCACCGTTTGTGATGAAATGCTTGGTGCCGTTGATAATCCATGAGCCGCCGTCCTTGACCGCGAACGTCGCAATCGCCGATGCGTCCGAGCCCGCGTTCGGCTCGGTGATGGCGAACGCGCCAATCCACTCGCCGGATGCGACCTTGGGCAGGTAGCGCTTCTTCTGCTCCTCGGTCGCGCCGAGGATAATCGGGTACGCCGCCAGTCCGTTGGCCGCATAGCAGACCCCGACGCCGCCGCAGACCCGGGACAGCTCCTCGACAATCAGGCACATGTCGAGCACGCCGCCGCCCGAACCACCGTATTCGACCGGGATATACGCGCCGTTGAACCCGGCTTTGGCGAATTCCTTCATCAGGTCATAAGGGAATTCGCTGGCCTCATCCAGCTTTGCCCGCACCGGCAGGACCTTTTCTTCGGCAATCCGGCGCGCCAGCTTCTTGATTTCCATTTGTTCGTCGGTCAGAAAGTAATTCATCAGCTCTCCTTTGTCAGCTATCGGCTCACGGCGGCGCCAGACGCCATTCGATGTCCTGCGCCACGTTCTCCAAGCTTTCGGCGATAATCTTAGCAACTTCGTGGAAGACTTCAAGGGAGGACCCCATCGGGTCATGGATTTCCCCGAGTCCCGGCTTCGCCGAGAACTCGGCGAGCAGGAACGTCCGGGAAGCGGCCTCGGGGAGCAGTTCGATGACTCGGCGTTTGTGCTTGGGTTCCATGCCCAGAATCAGGTCGGCATCGCGAATCTGGCTTGCGTTGAGCGGGGTTGAGAAGTGCCGGCTCAGGTCGATGCCCAGCGCCTCGACCGTCAGCCGCGCGCCCTCGCTCACCGGCAAACCAAGCACCGTGTTGGTTCCGGCCGAGTAGATGACGACCCGCTGGCTGCGCAGTCGCTGTTCCAGGATTCCCCGGGCCATGGCGCTCCGGCACGTATTGCCGGTGCAGACAAAGAGCAGGGAGAATGCAACCGCTGGGCCGAGTTTGACCTTTGTGCCCAGGACACGCTCGATATCGAGAACTGGTATCGTCCCTCGGCGCTCGACCACCGGCTGGTCGCGGGTCACGTCAACCAGGGTTGATGGCAGCAGGCAGTCGCCGCCGGTATCCAGCCAGAGGTCAACCCGGTCTGCGTAACCGGTCTGAAGGTCCTGGCTCGAGTCGCAGTCCAGTACTTCAAAGAAGTACAGCGGCTCGCCGAGCTGGTTCCCAATCCCGGCCAGGAAACTCGGATCCGGCATCATCAGGCCGGCCCGGCCCAGCGCGGTGTTCACCACCACCGTAAGGCTGCCGGGCATGAACGCATCGGCGAGTTTCACTAGTGCCAGCGAGGGCGCGCCCCAGAACGTCTCCAGTTCCCTGCGGTCCCAGACCAGCCGCTGCGAGCCCGAGTAGCCGAACGGCTGAAGCTTCTTTTCCTGAATGCTCACAATCAGGTAATTGCCCCCGCAGGGCAGCAGCACAACGCCGCCGCTCCCCAGCACCAGGGCTGCCTCCTGGCGATGCGCGCTCTTCAACTCGCCGCGCACGACAATATGCTTCATTGCCGACCCCGAATCGCCAGACTCAACCGTCGTGCTCCGACTTCGGGTTTTGAGTTTTGACCTTTGAGCTTTGACTTCTCCTGATTCCCTTGTCCCCAATGTCGCGCCGGTATTGCATTCCTTCGAAATGGACCTTGCTGAGGGCATCGTAGGCTTTCTTCTTTGCCTCCGGGAGTGTCGGCCCCATCCCGGTCACGCCCAGGACCCGGCCCCCGGATGTAACGACAACGCCATCCTGCATCTTCGTCCCGGCATGGAACACAACAACATCACCCCTGATCCCTGACCCCTGACCCCCGACCCCTGCGATGGTCTTCCCCTTCTCATACTTTCCCGGGTACCCGGCCGAAGCTGCCACCACACAAAGTGCATGTCTTTGCTCTCTGCGATTTGCTCTTTGCTCTTTGACTTGGACTCTTCCGGTCGCTGCGTCCAGCAACAGTTCGCCCAAGTCGGCGGAAAGGAGCGGCAGAATCACCTGCGTCTCCGGGTCGCCGAACCGGCAATTGAACTCCAGCACGTATGGCCCCTTGTCCGTAACCATGATGCCGGCGTAGATTACGCCGCGATACTCGATGCCGCGCCGGCGCAGACCTTCGAGCAGCGGAACAAAGACCTGCCGCTCGACCTCGGCCTGGAGCTCGGGCGTGACAATGGGTGCCGGTGCATATGCCCCCATGCCGCCGGTATTCGGCCCCTGGTCGCCATCCAGCAGCGCCTTGTGGTCCTGCGACGGCGCAAGATATGCGACGCGCTCACCATCTGTGATGCCGATTATCGAGGCCTCTTCGCCGGAAAGGAACTCCTCAATCACCACGATCGCGCCGGCCTCGCCCATGACCCGGCCGACCATCATTTCCTCGACCAGCGCCTCGGCCTCAGACCGCGAACGGACAATCACCGCGCCCTTGCCCAGTGCCAGGCCCGACGCCTTGACGACCAGCGGATACTGCTGACCCGCCAGATAGGCCCGGGCCTTGCCGACATCGGTGAACGTCTCGAACCGGGCAGTCGGAATCCCGGCTTCCTGCATCAGCGCCTTGCTGAAAGCCTTGCTGCCTTCCAACTGCGCGCCTTTCTGGCCCGGGCCGAATATCGGCAGGCCGAGACGCCGGAACTCGTCCGCGATTCCTGCGACCAGTGGCGCTTCCGGACCGACTATGGTCAAGTCGAAACCGGTCTTCCGGACGTATTCCTTCACCGTCGCGATATCCTCCGGGTTGAGCGCGACGCACTCGGCAATCCGGCAGATACCGGCATTCCCCGACGCGCAAACGACCTCATGGCCGTCTCTTTTTAGCTTCCAGACAATCGCGTGCTCGCGTCCGCCTGAGCCAACTACGAGTATCTTCACCGATTAGTTGTCAGCAAATCGGTCGTCAGCAAGTTGGATGGCCCTCCTGCTAACCGTCTTACCGGCCAACCGGCTGCCCGGCTGCTCATACCCGCGCACCAGGAAACGGATTAGGAATGAACGTGAGGATGAAGACCAGAATCGCGGCGACAATCAGGACCCAGTCGGTTCGTGTGAGCGGCGAAACCTCATCCAGTGTGGGCGGGTGACCGAGTCCGAGTATCAGCACCAGCACGCCCCAGAAGAACCAGCCGGACCACAGGAATCCGAGCCCGAGCATCGCGGCCAGCGCGACGATTCGAAACACGCGCTGCCACTTGCCCAGCGCCACATAGGCGATATGCCCGCCGTCCAGTTGCCCGAGCGGCAGCAGGTTCAGCGCCGTGATGAAGAACCCGAGCCAGCCCGCGAATGCCAGGGGATGCAACTGCACGTCATAGCCCGGCGGCAGGTGCGGAAAGAACGCCCGGGACAGCAGGCCGAACAGCAGCGACGACCCCAGCGCGATACTGCCCTGAGACGGGTCCGGCAGCACCGGCTTCGAGAGCATCATCCCGGCAATCACAATCGGTACGGCCAGCACGAACCCGGTCAGCGGCCCGGCCGCGCCCAGGCGCACCAGCGCGCGCCGATTCGGAATCGGGGACTTGATGCGGATGAACGCGCCCATCGTACCAATCAGCGGGTGCGGAATCGGCAGGAAATAGGGCAGCGTGGCATCAACGCCACAGCGCCGCGCGGTCAGGTAGTGGCCGAGCTCGTGACTGCCCAGAATCAGAATCAGCGAGAATGAGAAAGGAATGCCTTTGACCAGTTCGCCCAGCATCAGCGGGTTGCGGCTGAGCAGCGACCGCCACAGGATGTGCCAGAAATTGGACTGGACCATCGGGTCGGTCGCCAGGTCGCGGAAGAAGAACACATTGCCGCCCTGCTGGAGCGAACCGATAGTCAGCGTCGTGAGGACGGTCAGCAACAGCAGGATGATGTTGAGCGTCGGGTTTGTCTTCTTGGCCGGCGCGGCCGCGGCCCGAATAAAGCGCACGAGGTGAACTGACGGCGCGGCTTCGCCGGTATTGCTCAGAATTGCGGTATAGCCCATGCTCTCCAGCAACTCGTGAATCGCCCGGGTATGCTCGCCCAGAGGCTGCAGGATTGCCCCCCGGGCTGAACCGCCGTTCTCGCCGACCTGATAGGCCAAGACCTCCATGTGACCTCTCAGCCCGGCTATCGCGCGCTGGGCATCGCGGTCATCGTCCGCAAAGAACGTCGGCGGCGGGGTTTGGCTCAAATTCTCTTCTGGGTTCATCTTGTATCTTCAGCGGCAGATTGCACAGATTTCGCCGATTCGGCTCCGGACTCGGTCTGCGTAATCGGCGCAATCTGCGGCTGAAATCCGAGGCTTGTCATTCGTCATCCGTCATTTCTTGACTAGTGGTCCGACCTGGACCGTATCGCCTTTGGCCACTTTGTGCCGCTCAAACCAACCCTGGTTCATTTCCAGCGCACACAGAATCGGCCTGGGCGGGGAGTGGTCGGTGCGTTCGTCATGCGGGGCCATGTCCTGGATGTCGGCGATCGCACCCGAGCGGTCGATGAACGCAATGCTCAACGGCAATTCAGTGTTGCGCATCCAGAACGGATAGATGCCCTCAGAGTCGAAGACAAAGAGCATCCCTTCATTCTCCGGCATCACGGTCCGGAACATCAACCCGACCTGGCGCTGCGGCTCGCTGTTCGCCACCTCGACCAGCGCTGTGTCATGGCCTACCACTAGCCTCTGCTTCGGCACTCGCGCCGGCTCAGCGGCTGCAGACTGCGGAACGCGGACTGCGGAGTGACTCTGCGAAGGGCGGCAACCCGCAGATAGCAGATAGCAGAGAGCAGATAGCAGGAACCAGCTTGTCGTGGTCTCGCGGCAACGCCTGCTTCGGGCGTATGGCGTAACGCGTAGAGCGTCACGCGTCATTACTTGCCCTCGACCACAATCTGCGACAAGTCCGCAACGCGCCGGAACAGCGACTTCACGTACGCAAGCAATGCCAGCCGGTTAGCCGACAGGTCCTGGTCGTCGCACATCACCATCACGTCATCGAAGAAGGTGTCAGTCACCGCGCGCAGGGACAGCAGCAGCTCGAACGCCCGGGTATAGTCCTGCCCCTGAATCGCTTCAGCCAGCTTCGGGTCGAGCGCCCGGGCCGCGTCAAAGAGCGCTTCCTCGGCCTTGTCCTGCAGCAGCTTCTCATCCACCGCGAGCCGGGCGTCAACGCCTTTCAGGATATTGACCACCCGCTTCTGTCCGATGATGAGCTTCTCGAACTCATCGGTCGAGCGGAACTGCGCCAGCGCATGGCAGCGCTTTCGGGCATCCGCCGGGTCCTGCCACGCCACTTCAAGCACCGCGTTGGCGATATCGTACTTCACGCCCTGTTCGGCCAGCAGCAGGCTCAGCCGCTCCCGGACAAACGCGCAGAGCTGGTCGAGCAGCTCCGCGTCATGCGGCTTGGCCAGCAGCTCCAGTGTCCGCCCGAGCAGTGCCCGCAGGTCGAACCGACTGCCCAGTTCGAGGACAATCAGCAACACACCGGCGGTCTGCCGGCGCAAGGCAAACGGGTCGGCCGAGCCGGTCGGAATCGAACCGCTCACGAACGCCGCGCACAGGTTATCCATCTTGTCCGCGATGCTCAGCAACTTCCCGGCCACGGTGGCTGGCAAAGGATCGCCGATACTGCGCGGGGCATAGTGGTCGCTGATAGCTTGAGACGTGGTCTCTGACTCGCCCAGCATCCGGGCATAGATTCCGCCCATGACACCCTGGAGCGAAGTGTATTCCTTCTCCCGCACCATGTTGGAGAGCAGGTCGGCCTTGCACAACCGCGCAGCGCGACGCAGCGCCTCAACGTCAACCCTTGTTGGCCCGCTGCTCGTGGTGACAAACGTCGGGTGTGCCTGCGGCGTGACGCTCGGTGTTTCGCTGGCTCCGCCCGCGTTCACCGATGCGGCGAGTTCCTCGCATAGCTTCACGAGCCGTGTCGTCTTGTCTTTCAGCGTGCCCAATCCTTCAATCCAGGTTACTTGCTCTTCCTGATGCAGGAATCCATCCAGTCCGACCTTCCGGTCCTCCTCGATGAAGAACCGGGCGTCCTTGAGCCGCGACTCGGCCGCTTTCTCATACCAGCCACGCACCTGTTGTACGTCACAACCGGGCGTATTGGTTACCGCAACGAATCTCGGCAGCAGCGCGCCGGACCGAGACCGCACCGCAAAACAACGCTGGTGCTTCTTGAGGGCCGTCACGATGACAATCGGCGGCAGGCTCAGATAGTCGGTCAGAAAATCGCACAGCACCGCCTTAGGGGTCTCGACGATGCCGACGGTTTCACCCAGCAACTCTTCGTCAGGCAGGATTTCTTCGCCGGGTTCAAGCACTTCTATCATCCCACGTACGATTGTCTCTCTGCGCTTATCCGGGTCAACCGTGATACCCGCGCGTTCGAGCACGGCTTCATAGTCCCCGGCAGCGGCAAGCGACAGGCTGTAGGCTGTCGGCTGTAGGCTGTCGGCTGTACTCTGCCTCGGCCCGCAGGTCGTGTTGCCGGACGCGACGTCTTCGACCGAGAACGGAATCACGTCGCGGCCGAGCAGAGCCACGAGCCAGCGAATCGGGCGCGCGAACCGGAAGTTACCCGCGGCCCAGCGCATATTCTTCGGAAAAGGCAGCTTGGCGATGATTGCGGGCAGCGCCTCGGCGAGGACGCCGGCAACTCTCGTCGCCTCCGACACCCTGTGGACCATGACGTAGTCTTTGCCTCCGCCGGCGGGAGGCGTCATTCGTCTGAAGTTCTCTACCGAAACCCCGTGTGCCTTCGCAAAACCCAGTGCGGTCCTCGTTGGCTTGCCGTCTGCGTCAAATGCGACATTCCACGGCGGTCCCTTCTGTTCGAATTCCTGCGGTGGCAAGACATCAAGCACGTTCCTGAAGATAACAGCCAGCCTGCGCGGTGTGTACAGAACTCGTGTCTGAGTACCGCTCACCTTCGGTTCCCAGAAGTACGACTTGCTGAGCCACTGCGCCAACTCCCGTTCCAGCGCCTCGGCCGCCGGCTGAAGGAACGAGGCCGGAATTTCTTCGGTACCGATTTCAAGCAGAAAGTTCTGCATCGGGTGATGATACGAGAGGAATAGGGGTTGTCAATAGAATGCGGCAAAGGAAACCATCCGCCGATTTCACCGATTACACCGATTCCCGATTCGGTCGTAACTTCAAACGACCTCAGACTGAACAGAACCGGCTAGAATCAGCAAAAGCGAAGCGTCGGCTTGACACCCGGCGTTTTTTTGCTACCTTAGTAGCCGATGGCCCCATCGTCTAGTGGTTAGGACATCACCCTTTCAAGGTGAAGACACGGTTTCGACTACCGTTGGGGCCGATCAAATGTGGCTTCACTGAACCACATGGTCTCTGGACCACTAGACTACGTTTGCTTGCGGAAGTAGCTCAGCTGGTAGAGCACAACCTTGCCAAGGTTGGGGTCGCGGGTTCAACTCCCGTCTTCCGCTTGTTTCTAGTGAGCAGGGAGTGGAGTAGTGAGTAGTCCGAATTCTACTCTCTACTCACTACTGACCACTCGCTGTTTTGGCGGCATAGCCAAGTAGCAAGGCGACGGTCTGCAAAACCGTTATTCATGGGTGCGACTCCCATTGCCGCCTTTCTGCGCTATCCGCTGGCCGCTTACCGCCGGACGTCGCACGAAGGCACGTGGTTCGCAGAACGCGGTGAGCGGATAGCGGTAAGCGTAAGAGCCGGGATGGCGGAATTGGCTGACGCAGCGGACTTAAAATCCGCGGGACCGTTAAAGGTCCGTGCCGGTTCGAATCCGGCTCCCGGCAATGAAGCGAATTGCGATAATGGGCCGTTAGCTCAGTCTGGTAGAGCAGCGGATCTTTAATCCGTTGGCCGCAGGTTCGAATCCTGCACGGCCCATGCCCCCAAAAGGGGAAATCCGAAACTCGAAGCTCGAAATTCGAAACGGAAGACCTGAAATCCGGAGTTCAAAGTCCAAACAAAGCCCCAAGTCCAAATGACAAAGACGAAACCCGGACCGGACTCTGTTGCCGGCCGCTTGATTGAGCAGCTGCGGGAGTTAGTTCTGGCTGAAGGTGCGGTCTGTTTCGGGCTGGCCGACCTGGCGCAGGTCGAGAAGGGGGATTTCCTGCTCGAACCCGAGGTGCTGGCGCAGTTCAAAACCGCAATCAGCATCGCGGTCCCGGTTTCCCGGACCGTGCTGGCGACAATCAGAGAGCACCCGAACCAGGTCTATTTCCATCATTATCGCCAGCTCAATGCGCTGCTCGACCGGATTGCGCTGAGAGTTGCTCAAGTGCTGGAATCAGCCGGTCAGCAAGCCCTGCCGATTGCCGCGTCCCAGATTGTGGACTGGCCGAACCAGCGCGCGCACCTTTCGCACAAGCGCATCGCGACGGCGGCCGGGCTGGGCTGGATTGGCCGGAACAACCTGCTGGTCACGCCCGACCACGGCAGTCAGGTGCGGCTGGTGACCGTGCTGACCGACCTCCCTCCTGGGACTACTCCCTACTCCCTATTCCCTACTCCTTCTTCGGGCTGCGGCTCGTGCCGGGCCTGTATTCAGGTCTGCCCTGCCGGAGCAATCAAGGAATCAGCCAAGGATTTCGACCATCAGGCGTGCTTTGCCCAGCTCAAGGAATTCCAGCGCCAGGGGCATGTCGGGCAGTACGTCTGCGGGATTTGCGTGCGCGCGTGCGGACGGGCCAGACCCGTCCAACCGGTCTGACCCGTCCGACTCGGAGAAGCCTACCGCTCGATTACCAGTTTCCTGGTGAATCTCTCGCGCGGCGTATCGAGCTTGACGACATAGATACCGGCCGCCAGTCCCTTCAGGTCAAGGTCAACTGCGCCGAAGCGGCGGTTGCTCCCGGCCGCGAGGTTTCGGACCAGCCGGCCGCCGGCATCAAAGACCTCGAGGTTCAACCGCTCCGGGTCCGGCACCGCGTAGCGAATACTGGCCCGGTTGACTGCCGGATTGGGCGCAACCTGCAGATAGGGTTTGATGACCACGATGTTCCGCGGGTCCTGGCTGATGCCGGTAAGGACCGTCACGATGAACGAATCGCTGACGGTATTGTTCAGCGGGTTCACGTCGCCGGCCAGCAGCGAAGTGCACTGCACCGGGTAGACCCCGACCAGGCTCTCGACCAGGCTGGCGAAAGAGAGCGTGTCATAGTTGCCGACGTCGATGAAGTGGCGGAGCGTGTCCTGGTAGCCGGGCGCAATCGTCACCCGGACCAGCACGGTCTCGGCGTACGCGCCATAGTTATGCAGCACGATTTCCGGGGTCAGGGTGTCGGTCGTGAACACCGTGTCGACCGGCGCGGTAATCGCCACCGGGCCGCAGTCGTGCGTCTGCTCGTAGAGTCGAAGCAGTGCATAGTCAACGTCCGAAGTATCACCCGGCACCTGCGCCCCGACCAGAATCAGCCCGTTCGCGCCGCAGATTATTCGCTCCGGGTCGTCGGCATTGTGCCCCGGGTCATCGTAGTAATGAGCCCAGTAGACCGCGCCGGTCGTGCCGTTCAACTTGACCGTGAGAATGTCGTCGTCGTTCGCCGGGTCAACCGTGAACCCGGTGACAAAGACGTTCAGCGCCGCGTCGAGCGCCAGGGCATAGGCCTCATCGTCGCAATTGCTGTGGTCGTAGCGCTGAAGCCATTGCTGAGTGCCGGTCGAATTGTACTTGAGCATCGTGTAGTCGTAGTCGCTGCCGGTGTCGTAGCTGAAGCCCGCGACATAGGCGTTGTTGAACGGGTCGGTGACGACCGCGTAGCCGTAGTCCTCGTCGTTGGCCGGGACCCGGTTATAGCGAACCCGGAACGTGGTGTCGCCGTTCGTGCCGTAGCGGACCGTCGTAAGGTCGTAATCGGTATTGTCGCTGTAGCTCCAGCCCGTGACCACGACCGCGTTGCTGGCGTCGACCGCCAGCGCCGCAGCCCGGTCCTCGCCATCACTGGTCGGATAGTCATAGAACCGCTGCCAGACGAGCGTGCCGTTCGCGTCGTACTTCATCGTGCAATAGTCGTAGTCGGTACTCGTGCTGTAGCTGTAGCCGGTGACGATCACATTGCCGTTATGGTCGAGCGCAATCGCAACCGGCATGTCTTCGTCCACTTCGCCTGGTCGGCTGTAGTCCCGGGTCCAGAGCGTGTCGCCGGTCAGGAGGTTGTACTTGACGACGAGGTAGTCAACTTCCAGCCCGGATGTGTGGCGCCAGCCGCAGGCATACAGGGCGGTGCTGTCTTTGGCCACAATATCCACGCCGCCGTCGTCAACGTCCCCGGGAAAATGAAGACTGCTCGCCCACAGTTGCGTGCTGTCGTTCCGGTACTTGACCGTGGTCATGCTCCCGGAGTCGTTCGCATCATAGGTGATGCCGGTGATGTAGACGTCACCCCGGCTGTCGAGCGCAATCGCGGAAGCCGAGTCCGAATAGGTCGAAGCCCCGCCGTAATAGGCGTCCCACAGCTTGTTTCCCCAGCGGTCACAGGCCACGGTCCAGTACTGGTCGGTGTTAGCCGCGCTGTGGCCGATACCGGTCAGGTAGACGTTGCCGTTGGGCGCGACGGCCATGTCGGTCAGGTAGTCGGCGGAGTTGCCCGAGGCATTGAATTGCCGGACGAACATGGTGTCCACCGGCTGGGCCAGGATGCTTGCCGGCAACAGCAGTGCCAGACCCAGGATAATACTTTCAGTTCGCTTCAACATTCCTCCTTTGATTGTCGAATTGTGTAGTTAGACTACCCATCATCATAAGTCGACCCTTGAGCCAAGTCAAGCAAACGGCAATTGACTTGACCGCTCGAATACTTCATACTTCAAGTCTCAGGCTATGAATCGAACCTTTGAACGCGTTGTCTCCGGGCGAATGCAGGGCCGTCGCCTGGATTTGTACCTCCTGGCGTCCGGCATCGGCATCTCGCGCAACCGGACCGTGAAGCTGATTGACCAGAATCTGGTTCTGGTGAATACCAAACCCGCGAAACCAAGCTACAAGGTAAAGTGCAACGACCACATCACCGCCTCATTCGAGACCGAGGAGCCGTTCACCGTCGACCCGGAGCCGATTCCCCTGAGCATCGTCTATGAAGATGCCGAAGTGGTGGTCGTGGACAAACGGGCCGGCATGGTGGTCCATCCCGCGCGCGGGCACTCGCATCACACGCTGGTCAATGCCCTGCTGCATCATTGCCGGAATCTCCCGGCCGGGGCCAATAGCAAGATTCGCCCGGGCGTCCTGCACCGGCTCGACAAGGACACAACCGGACTCCTGGTCTTTGCCAAGACCGACGACAGCCTGACCAACCTGGGCAAGCAGGTGGAAGCCCGCAAGTTCACCCGGGAATACCGGGCTGTGGTCTGGGGCGACCTCGGGCTCGAGACCGGCACGATTGACGCCCCGGTCGGCCGCAGTTCCCTGGACCGCAAGCGCATGGCCGTTACGCCTTTTGCCTCGCGCATGGCCATCACGCGGTTCGAGACGCTCGAACGATTCGGCATCGCGACCCTGGTCAAGGTACGGCTCCTGACCGGGCGGACCCACCAGATTCGGGTGCACATGACCCATTACGGCCACCCGGTGGTCGGTGACGCGGAATACGGCGGCCGCAGTCGGGAAGTCGTGCGCCGCCAAGGCGAAGTGCCGGCCTTCGAGCGGATGCTGGAAATCATGAAACGCCAGGCGCTCCATGCCGCGGTCCTCGGTTTCTGGCATCCGAGAACGGGCAAGTACCTGGAGTTCAGTTCGCCCCTGCCCGAGGATATGGAACTCCTGCTCAAGTTCCTCCGGTCCGGGCGCGCCCGGCCGGACCTGGGTTGACCGGTCGCGTTTCATGGCCCGCCGGGATAATTCGTCGGTCGTAGGTCTCGTCAGTCGGTCCGGGTTTGGACTTTGGGCTTTGGATTTTGAACTTCCGCGTTTCGCGGTGACCACGGTCTTGACTAACCGCCAGATGCCTGTATCCTTACCTGACCGGCGCGATCAACGGAACCAAATCTGAGCGGACCCGTAGTGTAGCCTGGTTTAACACGCCTCCCTGTCACGGAGGAGATCGCCAGTTCAAATCTGGTCGGGTCCGCTTCGGCTCGCCCCGGGTCGGGAAAGAGAGACAATGATACGCAATCCCGAGTCAAACGACTCATCGTCTAATCCCCGGTGACCAAACGCCAGATTGTCCTCGCCGCCGCCGTCATCGTCATCGTTGGCGGAATTCTCGTCGTGGGAATCACCCTGATGCCTCCGGGCGTTATCACGGCGGTGGCCGGCGGCAGCGCACGTGACACGTCGACCCTGCGCGACCGGGCCGCGGACTTCAACGCCGCCTTCGCCGACGGCGAGTTCGCGAAGGTCTACCGGTTGTTCAACTCCGACTTCCGCGACGAGGTGCCCGAGGCCCGGTTCGAAAGCGCGCTCAGACAGTGGCTTGCCGGGCGCAATGTGCGCCGGGTCGGCATTACGCATGTCGAGATAAAAGGGCTCACCGGCCTGGTCAGCAGCAACATCTATTTCGACGAATCGGCGCCCGGCGCCGGGCCGGCGACGATTCCGGAAACTGAATACCTGTTCCAGTCCTGGATTCGAACCCGGGTAGGCTGGGAACTGCTCTGGCTCAACAAGGTGCTGGACCCGATTGCCATGGACTATGGCCACCGCGATACCGCCGCCCTGCAGGAGATTCTGCAACTCGCGCTGGATGAAATCATCACCCGCACCGGGCTCGAGCAGAGATTGGGCATCTCCTCCAAGGGCGCGCCGATTGTCCTGCTCGTCCACGGTGCGTCGGACCGCGAGGTCAGCCTTGCTGGACGCAAAGTGCTCTGGCTGTCCCGGGAAGAAATCCAGGCCCGATACCGCGAGCTCGGTGTCCCGTTCTACATCGACGTCCAGCCGATTCGCGTATTGAAGTATCTCGCCATTGGCACGTTCGACATCATCTCCTTGCCGCAGGGCAACGCACCGACGCAACGAATCCGCAGCATCAAACTCCTTTTTGTCCGCAACTCGGAACACGGCAAATGGGAGTTTGCCGACTACGGGGCAAAGTGGTAAGGAAACGTTGAGGTATCACGCCTTACGCCTGACGCCTTACGGCTCGCATCTCCTGCTCCGGGCGTTCAGCGTTGTGCGTTGAGCGTCATGCGGGTTCCATGCTGACCATCGCCATCATCGGCCGGCCCAACACCGGCAAGTCCACGCTGTTCAACCGCCTGGTCGGCCGGCGCGTCGCCATCACCCTGATGGAACCGGGCACGACCCGGGACCGGATTATCCAGCAGGGCGAGTGGCTGAACCGGAAGTTCTGGGTGATTGATACCGGCGGGCTGGTGACTGCGGCCCAGACCCCGATTGAGAAGGAAATCGAAATCCAGGTTGAACTCGCCATCCAGGAAGCCGACATCTCGCTCCTGCTCGTCGATGCCCGCGAAGGTCTGAACCCGGTGGACACCGCGATTGCCGACCGACTGAAGCGGCGCAAGACGCGGTTCCTGCTCGTCGTGAACAAGCTCGACAACCCGCAGTCGAACATCCGGGAGAGCGAAGCCGCCGAATTCTACAAGCTGGGCACCGACCGGCTCTTCCCGATTTCCGCGGAACACGGCCTGGGCGTGGATGACCTGCTCGACTACCTGTTCGCGCAATTCCCGGAATCGCCGTCCGCCGAGCGGCACGAGGAAATCCGGCTTGCAATTCTCGGCCGGCCCAACGTCGGCAAGTCGTCGCTGCTCAACGCCCTGCTCGGCGAATACCGGGCAATCGTGCATGAGGAACCCGGCACGACGCGGGATACGGTCGAGGCCACGTTCGAACTCGAGGGCCGGGCCTACCGGATTGTCGACACCGCCGGCATCCGGCGCAAGAGTCGGGTCGAGGCGGCAATCGAGTACTTTTCCGTGCTGCGGGCCATCCGGACGATTTACGACGCCGATGTCGCCATCCTCGTGATTGACGTCCGGGCCGGCGTCGCGGTCCAGGACAAGCACATCGCATCCCTGATTGCCGAGAAAGGCAAAGGGCTGGTGATTTGCGCCAACAAGTCCGACCTGCTGTCGGAAGATGCCCTGGAGCCGGTCCGGGACTGGCTGCGCGAGGTTCTCCCTTACATCCGCTACGTGCCGATTGTCTTCACTTCGGCGAAGGAACAGCGCAACGTGCAGGAAGTCGTGCGCGCGGCGAGCAAGGTTTGTGAACAGGGCCGGAAGCGCGTCAGCAAGAACGACCTGAAGGAACTGCTCCCGGCATTTCAGGCCGCGCCGCCGCGCCGGGGCGCCGAGGTCTATGCGGTCAAACAGACCGGGGATTCGCCGCCCGCATTCAAACTGTCGGTCACCAATCCCAAGGTCATCAACGACGCCTACCTGAAATTCGCCGAACGGGTAATCCGGGGCCGGTTCGGGTTCGAAGGTTATCCGCTGCGAATCCGGGTCAGCCGCTAGACCTCGGAGTCTGACCGGTCGGCCGAGTCCGACCCGTCGGACTCGGCGTCCCCGAGGATAAGCCGCGCCAGTCCGATGTCCGCCGCGATTTGGCGCTTGAGTTCCTCGACCGAACCGAACTTCGTTTCCGGACGCAGGCGCTCGACAAACTCAACCGTGACCATCCGGTCATAGACGTGCTCGTGAAAGTCCAGCACGTGGACTTCCAGCGTCTGGTTGCCGCCCTCGAACGTCGGCCGGAACCCGATATTCATCACTCCGCGTAACTCGCGTTCGTCCAGCCGAACTCTCACTGCGTAGACCCCGGGCGCCGGCACGAGTTTCTCCTTGTCCGGCAGTTCCAGATTCAGGGTCGGGTAGCCGAGATTCCGGCCGACCCCGCGTCCGGGAACGACCCTGCCCCGGATGCGATACGGACTACCGAGCAGAACCCCGGCCTGGCGCACCGCGCCCATCAGCAGCCGCTCTCGAATCCGGGTGCTGTTCACCGCCGCGCCGTGAAACCGGAATTCCGGCAGCACGGTCAGGTCGAAATGGTACTTCCCTTTGAGCGCGGCCAGGAGCGCGGCGTCGCCGGTCCGGTCCGAGCCGAACCGGTGGTCAAAGCCCTCGACCATCAGGCTTGGCCGCAGCGGCTCGATAACCACCCGCTCGAGAAAGACCTCGGCCGGCGTGGCGCGCAGCTCCGCATCGAAGCGGAGCAGATACACGAAGTCCAGCCCGAGTTCGGCCAGGCGCTCGACCTTCTCTTCCAGAGGCGTGAGAATATACGGAAACTCCTGATGCACTACGACCTGTGGCGAAGGGTCGAATGTGACGACTCCGGCTTGGCATCCGCGTTCGGCCGCGCCCCGCTTCAACTCGGCCAGGATGTACCGGTGCGCGAGGTGCAGACCATCGAACGTGCCGACCGTGATTGCCGCGCCCTGGGGCAGTTTGTCCCCGGGTCTAAACGTCCGCATAAATCCCCCGCTTCGGTTTCAGCTTACCATCCGAGTATTGGACAATGAACAGCACCCGCTGCGCCTCATCCTGGACCACAATCGGCGAATCAGCAACCGCCGCGCAATCGGCATTCGTCATTCGCAGTTCGTCGCTCGACAGCGTCCCGCCGCGCAGCAGTCGCGGAACTGCATCCGAAATCACGGTCGCGCCGGGCAGGAAAACAAGCGCTTCGCCGACCGGAATCAGCCGCGAAGCAAGGTCCGGGTCATCGATGCTGACTGCATTCTCAATCAGGAATTCGCCGACCCGGCTTCGGACCAGCGACTGCAGCGTCGCGCCGCAGCCCAGTTTCTCGCCGATATCCCGGGCCAGCGCGCGAACATAGGTTCCGCTGGAAACGACCGCACGCAGGCGCAGAACCGGCGGCTCAAACCCAAGCAACTCCGCGGCATGCACTCTGACCTTTCTCGGCGCGTGCTCAACCGCCTCGCCTTTGCGCGCCAGCCGGTACGACCGCTCGCCCTGGACCTTCAGCGCCGAAAACGCGGGCGGCTTCTGCTCAATCTCACCGAGAAACTGCAACAGAACCGATGCGACCTGTTCCCGGGTAATCCCGGCTATGGACTTCTCCTCAAGCTTCCGGCCGGTGATGTCATCGGTGTCAGTGCGGATGCCCAGCCGGATTTCGGCGACGTATTCCTTGTCCGGCATCTGGAGGTAGTCCGCAATCTTGGTCGCCTCGTTCACCAGAATCAGCAGCACGCCTGACGCCAGCGGGTCCAGTGTGCCGGCATGCCCCAGCTTCTTCGTGCCCAGCACCGGTTTCAGGCGCCGGATGACGTCATAGGACGTGATACCCGAAGGCTTGTCTATGTTCAGAACCCCGCGCATGATTGGTGAATGACGAGTTACGATTGACTCTCCTCAAGTCGGCAATCGTTATTCGTCACTCTTCGGCACTTCTTCCTTGTGCAGCTCGGAAATAATCTCCGAAATCCGCTCTTCCTGGGCCAGCAACTCGTCGTAACGGAAGTGAATGTCCGGCAGGTAACGCAGCACAATCCGGTCCTTCAGCAGCGTCTTGATGTAGCCCTTGGCCCGCTCCAGGTGGTCAACTGTCAGTTTCCTGACCTTCTCATCGCCCATCACCGACACGTAGACCGTGGCCTTCTTCATGTCCTTGGCCAGCCTGACCCCGATGACGGTCACAAACCCCAGGTTCGGGTCGGCCAGTTCAGTGGTGATAATCCGGGCGATTTCCGCGCGCAGTGCTTCAGCAACGCGTTTGTCACGATATAGCATAGGCAATTATCCCCGGAACTCAGCCAAGTTCAAGGGAAAAAAGCCCGGCTCAGCTCTCCTTCGCACGGCTGGCGTCATGATGGTTTCTCTCCTGAGTCTCGGGTGAACTTGACAGCGTCAGGGCTGGGACTACAATCGGGGCACGATGCCGATGCGAGAGATACCAAGTCCGGCCGTGTCCATGAATCAGGCTGCGGAGAAACAGAAATGAACCACAGAGCGCACAAAGCAGACACGAAGGGCACAGAGGTTCTCTGTGTTCTCTGTGCCTTCTCTGTGTTCTCTGTGGTTTCTGAATCAAATGGAAGCCGGCGTGATTGACGACATCCGACTGGTCGAGCAGGCCCGTCAGGGCGAGCTCCCGGCATTTGAGGAACTGGTGCGCCGATACCAGGGCCCGCTCTACGGCTACCTGTGCCGGATGTGCCGCAACCCGGATACCGCGGAGGAACTCGCCCAGATTGCTCTGACAAAAGCCTGGACCGGTCTTGCCGGGTTCCGAGCCGAGGCGAGTTTCAAGACCTGGCTCTTCCGCATCGCTACGAACTGCTGCCTGAACGAGTTGACCCGAAACCGACCTCATGAACCGCTCACCGACCGCGAGCCGAGCCCGGAACGCTGGGAACCGGTTCAGGCCTTTCGGAACCGGGATGACTTCGAGCGGGTCAACCACGCACTCGCGGAATTGTCGGCTGACCAGCGCTCGGCCCTGCTGCTTTCCGTGCATGAGGACATGAGCTATGCCGAAATCGCCCGGGTCCTGGGCCGGTCCGTGAATTCCGTGAATGCCCTGCTCTACCGGGCGCGACTGACTCTGCGTCAGGCTTTGAACCGATAGTTGGGAGATGAATCTGTGTCTGAGAAGATGAACATGAAATGCGAAACTGCCCGAATTCTGCTGGTAAGCCTGGCCGACCACGAACCGGTCGGACCCAGGGCCGGCGAACTGACGAGGCACCTGGAACAGTGTGCCGAGTGCCGCACGCTGCTGGAAGCCCTGAAGCGGGACCGGGAAATTCTGCGCGAGTTGCCGGTCATGAAACCGCCGGACCGACTGCTGGGCTGGGTGATGACGCAGGTCCGGCAGGCCGAACCTGCCGCCCGTCCGGCATTGCCCAGGCTTCTGCGCGTGGCGGCGATAATCCTGCTCTTTCTGGCCGGCATCGCTCTGGGCGTGGTCATCGGCTACACCATCTCGCCCAAGGAATCGCGCCCGATTGACCGGATTGCGGTCCTGATGATGAGCGAGCCGACCGAAAACCAATCGGAGGTACAATGAAGCCACGTAGATTCAAGTTGGTATTGCTGCTCTCGCTGGCGGTCAACCTCGGCGTACTCGGCTACCTCGGCTGGAGTGCATACCGCAACTGGCATTGGCGCCGAGTAGTTGACGCAAACTGGATACGTTCCAGCGGCCTGGACCCGGCCCGGTACCGGCTCGTGCAGAAGAAACTCGACGAGCACTTTCGCCGAATCGAAGCCATCCGCCGGCCTTTCCGCCAGGCCCGGCGCGAACTCGGCGAACTCGCTGACCAGACCGTGCCGGATTCGACCAGACTCGCGGCGGTGCTCGAACAATTCCGCCTGAACCAGCGCAACTGGCGCAAGTGGATGTTCGAGGCTGCGCCCTGGCTCGACCAGCTCGAGCGGCCCGATGTCATGGCGAAGATCAACGCGAAGGGAATCGCCGAGCAGGAAGCCGAAATCGCGCGCCGGGAATCGGTGCTGGTGCGGATGAGAGGTGTGAAATGAAGCGGAAGTTGCTGGTCGTACTCCTCGTGGTTTCCCTGGCCGGAAACGCGGTCGAACTGGTGTTCCTCGGGATTCAGGCCCGCCGCTACTACCATTCCCATTTCGGCGACGAGAAGGTCGGGCGCGAATCCGCCGCGCTCGGCACGGTCTCTGACGGATTCGACGTGGTTCAGGAATCGCTGACCATCGAGAGCATGAAAGCCGACCTCGAACTGGCCCGGCTCGAGCAGTCCGGGTGTTACGATACGCTGGCCGCTGCGCCGATACTCGACCGCTACGGCGACATCGAGCGCGCTCAGAAGCTCATTTTGTTCCAGAGCCGACAGGCCGTGAACCACGAACCCGACCCGGCCAAACGAGCCCGGGCCGAGAAACTCTGGCGGGTCATGACCGGCCTGCCGCCCCGCGCCGGACACTGACCGGGTCGACTGGGGATAGTGAGCTTTCGGGGCACGCAAGACCGCGCCCCCTACCACTGGCTTGAGCTTGTGGCTTGAGCTGGAGTCGGCGCTTGACATGAGCCGCGGACGGCATATCATTCTGTAACGGCTCAGGCCCCTGATGTCTGAGCCCAGGAGTACTGTCGAGCAAAGCATGAGAAAGTTCGCCTTTGTCATTCATCCGCCGACCCTGCGGCACGCGGTCCGTGCCCTGCCCCTGCTCAGGCTTATGACCCGCTCGATGCTCAAGTCGTTCCTGAAATCCGCGCCGCCCATGTTCGTGTCCCGAATCCGCCATGTCCGGTCCCGGACCGGCGAAGAGGTGCTCGGCATCCTGGTCACCGCGGCCCTGCTTCCGAAACAGATGCTCGAACTGCCCCAGGACTTCGTGCTCGACAAGATTCAGGGCGCCTGCCACATCGGCGAACGGATGGGCGCCGGGATTGTCGGGCTCGGCGGTTACACGTCAATCGTGGGCGACAAGGGGGTCACCATCGCCCGGCGCGCGAAGATTGCGGTGACCACCGGCAGTTCCGGCACGGCCTGGTCGGCCTGCGCCGCGCTCCGCGAACTGGCTCAGCGCCAGGGACTCGAACTCAGGAACGCCAAGCTCGCGACAATCGGCGCGACTGGCTCAATCGGCTCGCTCATCTGCCGCAGCCTGGCCCCGGAACTCGGCGCGCTCGTGCTCGTCGCCCGGCACCGCGAAAGGCTCGATGCCCTGGCCGAACGAATCCGGGGTTCGGCCGGCCTGCCGGTAACGGTCGGGCTGGATGCCGTGCCCGCGGTCGCGGATGCGGACCTCGTGGTGCTCACCACCAGCGCGCCGGACGCGCTGCTCAAACCCGAGGACCTGAAGAGCGGCAGCATCGTCTGCGACATCTCGGTACCCAAGAACATGGCCGGCAAATTCGATGACCGCCCGGACGTGAAGATTGTCGAAGGCGGCCGGGTCAGGTTGCCATTCGCGCCGGGCATGAGCACCGACATCGGCACCCGGCCCGGCGTGGTTTATGCCTGCATGGCCGAGACCATGCTCCTCGCGCTCGAAAACCGACTTGAGAGCTTCTCGCTGGGCGACAACATCCGAACCGAGAACGTCGCGGAAATCGGCGCCCTGGCGGCCAAACACGGATTCCAGGTTGACCTGCCGACAGACTGACCAGTCAACTCGCAGAGCGCTATTCCCAAGTCTGTGATTCCGGTTCGAAAGCACCAATAAATCCACCCACGAATATAGCTCAGGAGCTATATTCTACTTGCAATACGCCTGAGCTCAGAATCGGCGGTTTTCTGTCTGGCACGCAGTCATTCAACGAGTTAGCAATCGAGCCGTTTCCGCAGGTAGTGCATGGGTGAGTGCTTCCCCCAGTGCATCCCCCAGTGCATGGGTGGGTGCATCACCCAGTGCTTACCTGAGTGCTTCACCCAGCGCTTGGGGGAACCCTACTCCCAGTGCTTCCCTGAGTGCATGGGGGAGCCCTACTCCCAGTGCTTCCCCCAGTGCTTCACCCAGCTCATGGGTGAGCTACTGGGTGAGTTCATCACCCAGCTCAAGGGTGAGCTCATCCCCCAGTGCTTGGGGGAGTGCTCCACCCAACTCTCGGGTGGGCTCTCGACGTCGTATCCACCGATTCCGCCGATTCCACCGATTCGAAAACCCCTCACAACGACACAACGAACACAACGGGACGCGAATCCGACGATTACGAGAGCTCCGGCTGGCGAGCGAAACGATACTGCGTCTCCTGCGCCGCATGGATTTTGGACTTTGTTCGAGCTTTGAGCTTGGGTATTTGGGTGTTCGCGTTTCGCGGCAGGGTATTTCCCGTCTCGGATTAGGGCTTGGACATTGGGATTTTGCACATTCCATGTATATACAACTGTGTACATAAGGCGGATTTCGCTTATTGGCTCAGTTTCAGGTTCCTTTCGACTTAACTAACGTAGCTGACAGCCTTATGGGTCGAACCGGTTCCAAAGGCAGTGCCTGGGTAGGTGCCTGGGTAGGCTCTCCGGTAGGCTCTCTACCAGACTCTCCGGTAGGCTCTCTGGTAGGTGCTCTACCAGGTGCTGTACCAGGCGCTCTACTAGGCTCTCTGGTGGGCTCTCTACCAGGCTCTCTACCAGACTCAGTGGTAGGCTCTCTACCCAGCTCAGTGGTAGGCTCTCCGGTAGGCTCTCTACCCCGCTCTGGGACTCCTGAATCTTCTGCTTGACTTTTCGAGGAACTGGGCTAATAGTCTTACATGGTGAAGGTGGCCGACTCCTCTTTCCTCTCACCGGCGGCTGCGCCGAGCGTAGACCAATTCGACTCAGAACAGAACGCTTGCAGATTCGGGAAGCCACTAAATGTCAGAGCGTTCCGGGTCTCTCCGGGGCGTCCCCACGGATTCGGGAGCGTAGAATGGAGGCGCGGATGAAAGCAGTAGTCGCGTTGACTGTCTGTATGACGGTGCTGGTGACAGCGGGCCGTGGTGCCGTGCGGCCGTCAGCCTACTCACGAGCAACCGCCAGGCGGACGGAATTCTCCCTGCTCGACCAAAAGGCCAATTATTCGCAGCTGGATTGCTTCCCGTTCGACTCGCTCAATTGTCGTTTCGTCGGCAACTGGCCGTTCGGGCCGACTTTCGCGGTGGCGGTGGACTCGGCAAGGGAACTTGCTTTCGTGGGCTCGGGCGGGGGAGTCTACATAGTTGACGTTTCTGACTCTTCCCAACCCGCAGAGATTTCAGAGGCCATCCACACTCAGGGCGAGGTCAACGGCCTGGCTCTCGTTGACTCCATACTGTATGTCGTTTGCGACTTCCCGACACTTGAGATATGGGACGTCAGTAACCCATCGGTTCCTTCCAGATTGGGCGCCTATGAGGGAACCGACTGGTCATACAGCATTCGCATCATCGGCAAGTACGCCTATCTGGCCAGTGGGTGTTCGGGGCTGTTTATTGTGGACGTCTCGGACCCGGAAAGTCCCTTTCTCGTCGGGAGTTGCCGCACGCAGCAGATGTCAGAGTGCGTTGATGTCGTCGATTCTTTTGCGTATTTGACGGCTTCGCCCGGTTTGCGAATCATGAATGTGGCAGACCCGTCCCATCCGTACGAAGTAGATTCATGTGTGATTTCGCCGTATGTAAACGGGGTATGCGCCAGGGAATCTCTGGCGTACGTGGCAGCGATGGATTCCTGTCTGCACGTGGTAGACGTTGCGAATCCGGCAGCCCCAACTGAAATCGGGCATGTTGCCCTGCCCGGTCCTGCGTGGGGCATCTTCCTGGCGAAGAATACGGCTTATGTCGCCGACTGCGAAAACGGCCTGTGCATTGTTGATGTTTCAGACCCCAGGTCGCCGACGCTCGTAGGCTGTTACGATACGTCAAACTGCGCCCTTGACGTCTGCGTGACCGGCAATCTAGCCTACGTAGCTGACGATGGTGGAGTCGGGTTGCGGATCATTGACGTGTCTCATCCCAATCTCCCGTCCGAGCTCGGGGTGTTCCCGCTGCCCGGTGCTGCGAACGCGGTCTGCGTGTCCGACTCCCTTGCTTATGTCGCTGACGGCTGGGCCGGACTGCGGATCATCAACATCGCCGACCCGAGCCAGCCTCATGAGTTAGGCTTCCTGCCGACGCCGTGCAATGCGCGGGACGTCCGTCTTGCCGGTGCGTACGCTTACGTGGCGGACCATGACAGCGGACTTCGCGTCATTGATGTTTCAGACCCGGCCCATCCGTATCAGGTCGGGCGCTACGTCACGGATTCAATCTGGGGAATCGCGGTCAGCGACACGCTCGTGTTCATTTCTGATACTTGTCTGGGCCTGCGCATCTTGAGCGTGGCGAATCCATTAGTTCCGGTCCTGGTGGGGGAATTTTCCGCGCCGGCTCTCGGTGTGGACGTTGCCGGTCGCTGTGTCTATCTGGCGAATGGCATGCTGGGCGTCGGAATCATAGACATCTTCGACCCCTCGAATCCTCAGGAGCTGGGACGTTGCCGTACCGGCAGTTGCGCCTGGAATGTCAAGGTCTCGAACCAGCATGCCTATGTCACCGAGTGCTACCCCCAGTACGGCTTGCGCATCGAGGATGTCTCGAACCCGTCCGACCCTCAAGCAGAAGGCTACTACGGGGTTTGGGGGCCATGCTATGGAGTGAGTCTGGAGGATTCCTTCGCCTATCTGGCCTGCATGGGACAGGACACGTCCGGCAACGCATTTCGGATACTGAACGTGGCCGACCCCACCGCGCCTCGTTGCATAGGCTGGCACACGGTGTTTGGGATGAGCTGGCCCTGCCCTGGTATCTCGGCTCAGGGTCGTTACGTTTATCTCCCTTGTGGTTCGACGGGGCTTGATATCTACGAGACAGAATTGAGCGGCATCGAGGAAGACGGTACAGCTCACGCTGTACGCCTGACACGAGTCCCGACCATCATTCGCGGCGTACTCGACTTGCCACCGACTGCCAGCTACGGCGCACGACCCGGGCAACCCTTCGCTGCGCTGCTCGACATTTCCGGTCGCAAGGTGCTTAACCTAGCCCCCGGCCCGAATGACGTGAGTCGGCTGGCGACAGGAGTCTATTTCGTCAGCGATTCAGGGACCGGAAGTCAGAGAGTAGTTCGCAAGGTCGTTATCCAGCGCTAGTCTGCGCAGGTCTCGCTTCGCCTCCCGACAATCCTAGATTTCCACCGCGTTCCACCGCCGCTGAAGCTCTTTACGTTTGGCGCGGAAATCCGGGACGCGCGCGGCCACTAACTCCCAGAATTCGCGCGAGTGGAATTCGGCTTCTGGATTCTGTCCGCAGATTACGCAGATTCCGCAGATTACCGAAACCGAATCCGGAGCCGCTTACCACAGAGGACTCAGAGAACCTCAGAGGACACAGAGGAAAACTGGATTCCCTGTTCTCTGTGGTCTCTGTGTTCTTCCTCTGTGGCTCCGTGGTAGATTCAGCTCGCATGGTGCGAAAGGGCGTCCGTCCGGACGCCCTTTCCTTGACTCGCAGGTCACGTCCTATTCGAGGACGTGGATATTCTTCTTTTTGCAGATTTCCTTGAGTTCTTTGGGCCATACCGTGACCGTGACTTCGCCGAAGTGCGCCTTGCGCAGGAGCAGCATCTGCACCCGGCCCTGGCCGATGCCACCGCCGATTGAAAGCGGTATCTGGTCGTTCATAATCATCTGGTGGTACGGGAGTTTGAGATTCCCGCTCAGGCCCGCCATTTCGAGCTGCTTCTTCAGGGTCTCTTTGGTCACCCGGATGCCCATCGAGGAAAGCTCGTGGCGCCGCTGGGTCAGATGGTTCCAGACCAGGATGTCGCCGTTCAGGCCATGGGTATCCTTGCCGGTCTCTTTCGAGGTGTCGGTGACCCAGTCGTCGTAGTCCGCGGCCCGCATTTCGTGCGGATACCCGTCCTTCAGCACCCAGCCGATGCCGATGATGAACACCGCCGGCGCGTAGTCGTTCAGAATCCTCATCTCCCGCTGTTTGCGCGGCAGTTCCGGATACCGTTCCAGGATTTCCTCGGCCTGGATGAACACGAGTTCCTTGGGTAGGTTCGGAAAGCGCTTGTCCTTGAGCTTCGGGTACATTTGCTGCACGAAGTCCTCGGCCCCGGTGATGACTGTCCAGATCTTCTTGACCGTATCCTTCAGGTAGTTCAGGTTCCGGTCCTTCTCGGTGATGACCTTTTCCCAGTCCCACTGGTCAACGTAGGACGAATGGTCGTGGTCCAGGAAGTAATCCTTGCGCACCGCGCGCATGTCGGTGTTGATGCCTTCGCCGACATTGCAGCCGTACTGCTTCAGGGCGAACCGCTTCCACTTGGTAGCGGCCTGCACGACCTGGGCGTTCATCCGGGGCGAAATGCCCAGCCCGCACGGGAACTCGACCGGGGTCCGCGAGCCGTCGCGGTCGAGGTTGTCGTTCATCCCGCTTTCGCGCTCGACGATGAGCGGCACTTGAACCAGTTGCAGGTTCAGTTCCTTGGCCAGTCCGTCTTCGATGAACCGCTTCACCGCATAGATTGCCCGCTGGGTCTCCTTGCGGTCGAGTAGCGGACGGTAGTCGGCCGGCAGGATTTTCTCGACTTCCGGGTAGGTCGAGATTCCCGGTCCGGCCAAATCTGCTTTCTTGTCTGCCATTAGCTTAACTCCTTGTTTGGATATTCACCACGAAGACACATTGGGTTTCCGAGACCGGATTCCGGCGCCTGGGTGGCTGGTTGTTCTCCTCAATAGGGCAAAAAAGGCCGGATAGGATACTGTAGTAGCGCCAAACTGTCAAGGCAGAGAGCGGCCGGCTAAGCCGAGAGCAAATATCAAAGAGCAAATATCAAGAATCAAAGACCGGGGAGCATCTTTGGACTTTGCTCTTTGCTCTGATTCTAACATCGTTGTGCCGTCGTGTCGTTGTGGTGAACATATCCGGAAACACGTTTTTGAACTTAGGACTTTGAACTTCCGGCATTCCTGCTATAATACGCACTGTGCTGGAATCTCGAAGCTTGGACGTCTTGCGTCGCGTGTCATGCATCGCGCTGCTCGTCTTGTCATCCTTTGCCCGTCTCTCCGCCGCGGACGCACAGCCCGATTGCCGCATCGGCCTGGCGTTGAGCGGCGGGGGCGCGCTGGGCCTGGCCCACGTCGGCGTCATTAAGGTTCTTGAGGCCGAGAAGATTCCATTCTGCTACGTCTCAGGCAGCAGCATGGGCTCGATTGTCGGCGGAATGTACGCCTGCGGCTATTCCGGCACCCAGATTGAGAGCATTGTCCGGCGCACCAACTGGAACCGGTTGTTCAATGACGAGGTTCCGTTCAGCGCCCTGAACCTCGAGGAACGCGAGAACCGGACCCGGTTCGCGCTGACCATCGAGCAGCGTGACCTGGTTCCCCGACTGCCAAGCGGCGCGCTCGCCGCCGAGAACGTCTATCTCTATTTCAAGCAGCTCACCGAGGAAATGTCCCTGCGCGCGGACTGGAATTTCGACAGCTTGGTCCTGCCTTACCGGGCACTCGCGGTGGACTTCGTGACCGGCGAGAAGGTGACGTTCGACGGCGGTTCGGTGGCGGACGCGATGCGAGCCAGCATGGCGATTCCCGGGGTATTCTCTCCGGCTTGGAACAACGGTCGGTGGCTGCTGGACGGCGGCGTAGTTCAGTTCCTGCCGGTCGAGCCGCTCCTGGAGTTCAAGCCCGACTTCATCATCGCGGTTGACCTGCGCCAGCCCCGGGACCCGAAGAAGATTCCCAACTTAACCGACTTTGCCTGGGAGAGTTTCGACATTGCGACCGAGCGTGACCACCAGGAGCAGTTGGCTCTGGCCGACGTCGTGATTCGACCTGATTTGACCGGTTTGTCCGCCGCGGACTTCAATCGCGCAAATGAGTTGATTCGGCGCGGCGAGCAGGCCGCGCGCAAGGCCCTGCCCGAACTTCGGCAGAAGCTCGCCGGCCGGCACCTGGTTGTCCAGCGCCATCCTCTGGAATGGCGTCCGCGGCCGGTCGTCCGCAAGGTCACGATCCTGGGTCTGCAGCGGACCCGGGACCCGGTGGTCCGGCAGGAAATCCGGACCCGGCCCGGCCAGCCGCTCGACGTGCAGCTGCTGCTTGAAGACCTGCGCCGGGTCTGCCAGACCGGGTTGTTCTACCAGGCCAACTACATGCTGCGCTACGTTACCCCTGTGACAACCGACGTCGAGTTCAACGTCCTGGAACGCGAACCCGGCACTTACTCGCTCGGCATCCGGTATGACGAAACCCGCGGTTTCCTGGTCGGCGGCGAGGTCGCGCAGAACAACCTGCTTGGCTCGGGCGCCGGGGTCGGCTTGGGCGTAGTGCTGGGCAATCCGACCGAAAGCTGGCTTCGCTATTCCGGCGCGCGCTTCTTCGGCCTGCCGTTCAATTACCGGCTCCAGGGTTTTGGCTCAACCTGCGACCACCGCCGGTATAGCGATAGCAGTGGCCAGTGGGTTGACAACTTCCGCGAACAGGAGTACGGCGGCGACCTTAAGCTCGGTTTCAACCTGGGGCGCAACAGCTATCTCAAGGCTGACCTGACCGAGCGGGACGTATTCTTTACCCCGGAGAGTATCTGGCAGCACCGCTCGGAACGGATTGTCGCAGCCAGCGCCCTTTATCGGACCCGGACCTGGTACGACCCGGCGGCCCCGATGCCGGGCTTGATGTTCGAGTTCGAGGGCAGCCTGGGCCTCAAGCCGCTCGGCTCGAAGTACGAGTTCATGAAAGGAGGCCTCGGGTGTCGTCTGCCGCGTCCGTTAGGGAAGCGGGTCGTCATCGAGCCCAATCTGTCGGCCGGATTGCTCACCAGCCTGTTCTTCCGCCCGCTCCCGCCCGAGTCCCTGCCGGTCGCCGAACGCTTTCCGGTCGGCGCGCCGGACCTCGCCGGCGCGGCCCAGGAAGAGTTCCTCACAACCCAGGAGATTTCCGCCGGGGTGGCGCTTCGCTTCCTGCTCACCAACTTGTTCAATTCCCAGGACTATCCGCTGTATCTGGAAGCCGATGTTGACGTCGGCAACTTCACCCCGGGCCTGACTCAGTTTCTTCATATGACCGAGGTACGCAAAAACGCCTACTACGGCGGCGCAGCCGGCCTGCGGATGAACACCCCGGCCGGTCCGGCCCGTCTCGGTCTGGGCATCAACCAGACCGGGCTCCGAGCCGGTTTGAACTATCGCTTCTACATATCCATCGGCCACGACCTGCTCCAGGATTTCCCGCGCTGACAAACCGAGACCGGCGATAGCCGACCGACGGCAAGCCATCCGGTCTCGTTTCGACATTCGATATTCGGATTTCGAGCTTGTCTTCCAGTCCGGTCTTGAAACCGGGACGAGGGGGTAGTATAATTGTTGCGGAGAGAGATGGAAGAGAGCCGCAGTCGTCAGGAAAAGACATCCGGCACGCGCCGCAATCCGATGCGCATGCCGGAGGCCAATCCCGTTCACCGGGCCGCGGAGAACTACATCGCCCGGGTCACCTTCGATGAACTCATGTCCCGGGGCGTCTACCTGTTCTACCGCCAGCACGAGCACGACGCGGTTGAGTATCTGCGCCTGGCCCTGACCCAGCAGCCGAACGACCTGCGCGTCCGCTACCTCATCTGCCTGGCCGCGCAACTCCAGAGCGACGAAGAGACCATCGAGCGGATGGCCGAAGCGGCCTGCCAGATTGACCCGCAGAACGCCTATACCCTGGCCTGTGAGGGTGTCCGGTTCATGGACTACGCGAACTTCGCGCGCGCCGACCAGCATTTCGAACATGCCCTGCTGAAGATACCCAACGACGTTGACCTCTGGTTCGGCCGGGGCATGCTCCATGACTATTCGGGCGAGCACGAAAAAGCCATCGGCGCGTACCTGCGGGTCACCAAGCTCGACCCGGGTAACGTCGCCGGCCGCATCGCGCTGGGCAACGCCTATGCCGACACCGGCGATTTTCCGGCCGCGTTGCAGGAGTACGAACGGGCCCGCCGGCTCGACCCGCACACCGACCACCCGCACCTCCGACTGGGCAAGGACCTGTTTTTCGCCCGCCGCGTGAAAGAGGCAATCGGCGAATTCGAGCAGGTTACCGCCGAGGAGCCGGAGAACTGCCCGCCCTGGTTCTTCCTGCTCGCCGCCTATCGTCAGCTTGAGCTGAGCGACGAGGCGCTCGACGTCTATCACGAAATCCGAAACCGGTTCAATAATCACCCGGAACTCACCGCCGAGCTCTTTGACCAGGCCGGGGCCTGGCCCGACGCGATTCGGGAATACCGCCGCCTGCTGGAGTCCAGCCCGGAGGACCCGTGGCTGCACTCCCGGCTGGCAAGCTGCTATCGCGAACTGGGCGACTGGGAGCGGGTTGTCGAAGAGTCCCGTGCGACGGTCGCTTTCGAGCCCGAGAACAACACCGCCCGGCGCGAACTGGGCAATGCCTTGTTCCGGCTGGGTAAGTATGAAACCGCGATTCGGGAGTGTCGAAAGGCCATCGAGCTCGACCGGTTCGACGCCGGCGCCTATTCGATAATCGCCGACTGCCTGGTCCTGCTGGGCCGGACCGAGATGGCGTCGACCGTACTGCGCCAGCAGGAACGGCTGCAGCAGGAAGCCTGGGCCGAGTACCAGAGCAAATACTACGGCGGCGCGGTTCCGCCCAGGCCCTGAACTCCGGCGGGCCGTTTCCGGTTGCAACCTTCGCCCCCCATCGGCAGTCTAATAAAACGAGAGAGGACCACAGGACAGTTTGCGACGCTTCGCGGTCCGAATAAAGCATCTTGACCTCTTTTCGAAGTCCCATCAACCCAAGGCCCGAAGCGTCCGGCCTCCTTCTGCCGGTGGCCCTCTTTCGCCTTACCCCTCATTTTTCAGTAGCTTAGCGTTTATCCAAGCGGCAATCACCTTACGGTTCGCCTCCCCGATCCCGAACGCCGCGACCGGCTGACCGGGACAGGGCATGCTTCCCGGGAAGCCAGAATCCGGCTCATGGTCAGAGTAATGCGGTTCGCGTTGCGTTTTGCACTCTGACGTCTGCATCTTGAGTTCCCTTTTCACGGTGGTTTGTCCGGTCCCGGATTCCGGACCTTATCCGGGTTATTGACGTGTTACCCCTGATTGCTATACTCTCGTGAGGCTCGGAGGCAAATACGTTCGATAATTCGCGACTGGTTCAGTTGTTCGAACTCCTCGCCAAAGGCGAGGCGCCGGAGATTGCACCGGTCTTCTCGGCCAAGAGCCCGCTGTTCTGTCGTTACCCCCTGGTCGAATCCTCGCTCGGGCTTACGTCGGCCCAGACGCACCAGTTGCTGGACGACCTGGTCCGCAACAGTTACCTGAAACGCCAGTTTTACGACAAGATCGTGCTCTGCCCGGCCTGCAGCGCGCGCGAGCTCAGGTTCCTGACCCTGTGCCCGAAATGCCGTTCCCGCCACATCCTGAAGGCCAAGGTCTTCGAGCACCTTGCCTGCGGCACCGTCGCGACCGAAGCGGACTTCACCCGCAACGGCACTTATGTCTGCCCGAAGTGCCGGCTCGAACTGCAGCTCCTGGAAAGCGACTACCGGATGCCGGACGGCTATTCCAAGTGCCATGACTGCGGCGAGCTCACCGATCGGCCGGTCACCAAGTGGCGCTGTGAGAAGTGCCAATCCGAGATGGACCAGAGCGAACTCCACGAGCTATGCCTGTACTCGCTGCGGCTCAACGAAGCCCAGTCCTATCGCCTGCGCAGCCTGAGCATCCCGCGCACCCAGATTGAAGCGATTCTTACCCGGGAAGGCTATGAAATCCAGCGCGAAGCCAAGGTTGTGGGTCGATCCGGGGCAGTCGCGGAAATCGACCTGCTCGCGACCCGGAGTGAGAACTCAGTCGAGCACCGCGTCGTCATCGGTTTCGCCACCGCCGAGGAGGCGGTCGATTCCGAGGAAGTAATCCGGCTCTACGCCAAAGCTTACGATGTCAACGCCCAGGAGATCATCCTGATTGCCCTGCCGGCCCTGAGCGAAGACGCCCGCCAGTTCGCTCAGCACTATCACATCCGCGTGCTGGACGACTCTGACCTGAACCAGCTCGAAACCAAGCTGCTGGTCTCCTGACCCGCGACCCCGTACGCATTACGCTTTGCGCTTCGCGTCCGGCGTGGGGCGTACAGCGTTAGCCCGTTTGCTTGACTTTGACCCTTTGGCGAATAGAATTCAGTCTGACGGTTAGTATCTTGAATCAAGGAGGAAACGCTTATGTCCGGACACTCTAAATGGTCAACGATTAAACACAAGAAAGGCAAGGCTGACGTCGCCCGCGGTAAGATATTCTCCAAGCTTATCCGCGAGCTGACGATTGCCGCGCGCGCCGGCGGGGGCGACCCGAACGCCAACCCGCGCCTGCGCACGGTGATTGACTCGGCCCGCGAGGCGAACATGCCGATGGACAACATCGACCGGGCCATCAAGAAGGGCACCGGCGAACTGCCCGGCGTCACGTATGAGGAGACCATGTACGAGGGCTACGGCCCGGCCGGCGTGGCAATCATGATTCGCGTGCTCACCGACAACAAGAACCGCACGACCGCCGAGATGCGGCACATCTTCGAGAAGTACAACGGCAGCATGGGCGCAGCCAACTCGGTAGCCTGGCAGTTCATACCCAAGGGCATCATCGCCATCGCCAAGGATAAGGCCACTGAGGACACTGTGATGGAAATCGCCCTCGATGCCGGCGCCGACGACGTGACGACCGAAACCGACGGCTATACCGTCACCGCCCCGCCCGACACGTTCGAAGCAGTGAAGAAAGCGTTCAAGGAAAAGGGCGTCGTCTGGGAGAGCGCCGAGCTCGCCCGGGTTGCTCAGAATACCGTGAAGCTCGACGAGAAAGATGCCTCGAAAGTGCTCAAGCTGGTTGACATGTTCGAGGAGCACGACGACGTGCAGCAGGTCTTCTCCAACTCCGACATCTCGGCGGAAATCATGGAGAAGCTCGCCAAGGCCGAGGAATAGGAACCGCGCCTTGACCATCATGGGGATTGACCCCGGGCTCGCGACCACCGGTTACGGCGTCCTCGAGAACGGCGCCTGCCGGGACTACGGCATGGTCAGCACGAGCGCGGGCACCCCCATTCCCCAGCGCATCGAGGCTATCGTCAATCGGTTCGATACGCTTTTCCGGCGCTTTCGGCCCGATGCCTGCGCCATCGAGACCCTGTTCTTCAAAGCGGTCGGCGCGCGCAGCGTCATCCTGACCGCGCAACTGCGCGGCGCTTTGTTCTATATGCTCGCCCGGCGCCGGATTCCGGTCACCGAGCTCACGCCCGCGACCATCAAGCTCATTCTGACCGGCAACGGCCGGGCCGCCAAACGCCAGATGCAGTACATGGTTCGCGCGCTGCTCCGCGTGCGGGACCCCATACCGGACCATGCGGCCGATGCCCTGGCCGCCGCCTACTGCCTGTCCAAAAGAATGCGCGAGACGCAGTATCGGGCTGCGCCCTTGCAGTATCGGCGCTCCGCGCCTTGCAGGAAGCGCGGGGTCGGGCGAAGCGATACTGCAAGCGAAGCGATACTGCAAGCGAAGCGATCCGACAAGCGAAGCGATACTGCAATTGCTGTCACCCGCCGGACCGGCAGCCGGCGATGATCGCAGCGCTCAGCGGCAAGCTCATCGCTTCGAGCCCGCTGCAGGCAGTGCTCGATGTCAATGGTATCGGATTCGAGTTGACCATCCCGCTTTCCACTTCCCGGGCACTCGGCGCTTCGGGCAGTGCGACAACGCTCTTTGTGCAGTCCGTGTTCACCCGCGCCGGACTCTCGCTCTACGGCTTCGCCACCGCGGAAGAGAAGGTGACCTTCAACCGACTCACCGAAGTGAAAGGCATCGGGCCCAAGGCCGCGCTCAGCCTGCTGTCCCGGTTCTCTCCGCAGGAGATTGCGGCGGTCATAACCGAGAGCCGGCTCGAAACCCTGGAAAGCGTGCCGGGCATCGGGCCCAAGCGCGCGAGCATGCTGCTCGGCAAGCTCAAAGCCTCGGAACCGGAACGGACCGGCAGCCTGCCCTATCTCGAGGACGCGGTCGCGGCGCTGGTCTCGCTCGGCCTGACCCGGGGCGACGCGCTCGCGAGGCTCGACCGGGTTCCGAGCCGAGACCAACTCTCGCTCAATGAACTCCTCACCCGCGCGCTGAAGGCGGCCAAGAGTGCCGAGTAAGCTCAAGGACCGGGTAATCTCGCCCGAGCGGCTGAACGGCGAGGACGACTGGGATGAGAGCCTGCGTCCGCAGCGGCTCAAGGATTTCATCGGCCAGGAACGGGTGAAGGAGAATCTGAAGGTCTTCATCTCGGCCGCGCGCCAGCGCAAAGAAGCGCTCGAACACGTCCTGCTCTTCGGGCCGCAGGGACTGGGCAAGACCACGCTGGCCCACATCATCGCCCAGGAGATGAACTCCGCCATCCGCGCCACGTCCGGCCCGATTCTCGAACGCCCGATTGACCTCACCGGCATCCTCACCAACCTGAACCACTGCGACGTATTCTTCGTGGACGAAATCCACCGCACCGCCAAATCGGTTGAGGAATACCTGTACCCGGCGCTCGAGGACTACTGCATTGACATCCTGATTGACAAAGGACCGGGCGCGCGCTCGGAACGGATTCCGCTCCAGCACTTTACCCTGGTCGGCGCCACAACCCGCAGCGGCCTGCTCACCGCGCCGCTTCGGGCCCGGTTCGGCATCTCGTTTCACCTTGATTTCTACCCGCCCGTCGAGTTGTTTGAAATCGCCCGGCGCTCGGCCCGGATTCTCGACATCGACATCGAGGACGACGGCGCAATGGAAATCGCCCGCCGCGCCCGGGGCACCCCGCGCGTTGCCAACCGCTTGCTGCGCCGGGTCCGCGATTTCGCCCAGGTCCAGAACCGTAAGAAGGTTGACCGTGAAATCGTCGATTACGCGCTGGCCCGGCTCGGCGTGGACCAGCTCGGACTCGACGAAATGGACAAACGCATCCTGCTCACCCTGATCGACAAGTTCCAAGGCGGCCCGACCGGTATCAGCAACCTGGCGATGGCGATCGGCGAAGATGCCGAGACCCTGGAAGAAGTCTACGAGCCCTTCCTCGTGCAGAACGGACTCATCCGCCGCACCCCCCGTGGTCGGGAAGCCGGCCCGCTTGCCTATGAGCATTTCGCGCGCAAAACCGGACGCAAGTCTCAGTCCAAGCTCCAACTCTGAGAAGAGTTATCAGTAATCAGTCATCAGCAATCAGGGGCGCGGATTGCGTCCGGCGTAAGGCGTACAGCGTAGAGCGTTAGGCATCCTGATGCCGGCCATGCTCCTTCCCTTCTCCACTATCAAGGATGCTGACCTCCCGCTGGTCGGGGCCAAGGCCCTGAACCTTGCCCGAATGGCGCGCCTCGGCCTGCCGGTCCCGGCCGGGTTCTGCGTCACGACCCAGGCCTATCGCCAGCATCTTGCTGAACACGACCTTGACGCGCTGGTCAAGGAGACAATTCCTGCGGCCCGGCAGGCTGACCCGACCGAGAAATCCCGGCTCCTCGCGAGCCTGCGCGATGCCATCACTAGCGCGGTCCTGCCGGTGGAGTTCCGCAAGCTCGTCGAGCAGTCGTTCCAGCAGCTTGATGTCCGTCGGATTGCGGTCCGCTCGTCGAGCACAGTGGAAGACCTGCCCGGACTTTCGTTCGCCGGGTTGTACGACACGCTGTTGCTCAAAGGCGATGTCTGGGCCTGCCTTGACGCAGTCAAGAAATGCTGGGCATCGCTCTGGACCGATCGCGCATTCGACTACCGGGAGAAGAACCGGGTTGACCATATCAACGCCGGGATGTGCGTCATTGTCCAGAAGATGATTCCGGCCGAGGTCTCGGGCGTGGTCTTCACCCGCGACCCGGTTTCCGGCGCCGCGAACCGCATCGTGGTCGAGGCGAGCTTCGGCCTCGGCGAGAGCATCGTCTCCGGGAAAGTCACGCCCGACCATTTCGTGCTCGAGCGGGACAAGCTGCGCATCACGGAGCGCACGGTCAACCGCAAGGCAATCGAAATGGTCCTGACCGAGCAGTGGGGCGTGAAGGAATGGCCGGTCGACGAAGAACGCCAGCTACAGCCAGCGATTGACGACGCGCTGGCCCGGCGCGTTGCCGAACTCGCGGTCAGGGTGGAACAGGCGTTCGGCCGGCCGCTGGACATCGAGTGGGCGCGGGCCGGCCGCGATGTCTTCCTGCTCCAGGCCCGACCGATAACCACCCTGCCCGCAACGCAGGCCCGGGAGGCGCGCACGGTCTGGACCAACGTCAACATCGGCGAGGCCCTGCCCGAGGCCGCGCCGCCGCTCACGCTCTCCCTCGCCCGCCGCTTCGTTGATGACCTCTTCGGCTACATCGCCCGCCTCGGCGGAGTCCGGCTCGGCGACGTTCCCCTGCTGGGCACGATTGCCGGACGGCCGTACTTGAACGCAAACGTGTTCATCGCAATCGTCCGCGGGATTCCCCTCGTCAACCGGATGAAGCTGAGCGAGCTGTTCGGCGGCCTGAGTGAGAGCCTGATCCCCAACCCGGCCGACACTCCGGAAGTCAAAGTCAACCGCGGGAAACTGCTGGTCAGCCTGCCCTGGCTCGTGTTCTGGTTCCTGCGCAGCCAGCCCGGGTCCGGCCACAAGGGACTGGCCCGGGTGAAGGAACAGACCGACCAGCTCCAGCAAACCGACTTCGGCAAGCTGTCCGACGCCGAGCTCGCGGCATACGTCTATCGCGGCATCGACCTGCTTATCGACTGGGCCGACGACCTGGGCGGCGCGATGACCGGCATGCAGTACTACTCGATGCTCTTCGACGTCTGCCGCCGCTGGTTCGGAAACGTCGGCACGGCCGACCAGCACCAGGGCGAGAGCATCGCCAGTAAACTGCTGATGGGTCTGGGCACGGTCAGCAGCGCTCAGGCCGGGCTCGAGCTTTGGCGCCTCGCCGAGATTGCCGCTGCCCGGCCCGAACTCAAAGCGCTCGTCCTCGCCGGCGATGCGTGGACCGCGCTGCGCCCGAAGCTGTCCGGCATCGAACTCGGCAACGAGTTCCTGGCGCACTGGGACCGGCTGATGTTCAGCGCCGGCCACCATTGCCGGGGCGAGTTCGACATCAGCAAGCCCCGCTGGCGCGAGCAACCCGACTTCGTGCTCGCCGCGACGCGCAACTTCCTGCGCGCCGAAGGGACGGTCAACCCGGAGCGGGAACAGCGCCAGCGCGCGACCGAGCGTGAGCAGCTCGCCACCGAGTGCCGTCGCCGCCTGCGCAATCCGTTCAAGCGCGGCATCTTCAGCCTTCTGCTCAGGCAGGCCCGGGCCGGCGCCGCGGTCCGCGAGAACCTGCGCGATGAGGTCAACCGCCGGGTGGCAATCGCCCGCCTGGCGATGCTAGAACTCGGCACGCGGCTGGCGCAGCGCGAGACAATCGCCGAGCGCGACGACATCTTCTACCTGTTCGAGCCCGAGCTGCCGCCCGTGATACAGGGCGCGCAGGCCTTCGACGTGCGCAACACCATTGCCGACCGCCGCGCCGAGTTCCAGCACGACCAGGACATCACGCCGCCGTCGGTGATTGTCGGCCGGTTCAAACCCGAGGAGTTTCAGCCCGAGCCGATTGACGAGAATGCCGAAACCCTGAGCGGCCTTGCGGTCAGTCCGGGCATCGTCACCGGACGTGCCCGGGTCATCTTGCGCTACAGCACCGAGGAGCAGGTCCTGCCCGGTGAAATCCTGGTCGCGCCGTTCACCGACCCGGGCTGGACGCCCTACTTCCTGCCCGCGGCGGGCATCGTCGTGGATACCGGCGGCATGCTCAGCCACGGCAGCATCGTGGCGCGGGAATACGGCAAACCCGCGGTCGTCAACGTCGGCCCGGCCACGCGCATCATCAAGACCGGGCAGCAGATTCAGGTTGACGGCAACCAGGGCAGAGTTCGCATCCTGCGCTAGCCTCTTTCCGCCGTCGCGTACTGGTAGTTCGCGCTGCGCTCGTCCGACGTTATGGCCGAGTCTGCTCTAACTGGCTGCGAATCCTGAGCGCTTCCTGGTCGTACGGGTCGAGGCTGAGCGCCTGCTCAATCTGAACCCGGGCATTCGGCAGGTCTTTGAGCGTGTAATAGACCAGTGCCAGCAGGTAGTGCGTATCGAAGTTGTCCGGGTCGTATTGCAGCGCCCGCAGGTAATAATCCCGCGCCCGCACGAAATCGCCGGTCATGGTGCCCATCAGTCCGGTACTCAGGAAAGCATACACCGAATCGCCGGGCAGACGACTCAAACGATAGAGCTCAGCCGACCAGTGCTCGGCATCGGCCCGGCTCTTGAGCTTGGCCGAGGAATTGAACAGGCCATAGGTCGCGACCAGGTTGTCCGGCTTGAGCCTCTCGGCCCGGGCGAATTCATCCCGCGCCGCCGCCGGAACCCCGGCCGCTAGGCAGATGTTTCCGGCCTGAATGTGGCCTTCGAACGCGTATTGCCGGCGATTGACCAAAGGTAAGAACGACACTACCAGTATCGCCAGCGCGACGACGAGTAGCACTGCTACCTTTGGCGTGCGCCAGTTCCGATATGCCTCCAAGGCGAAGTAGCTCCCGAAGATAGTCAGCAGCGGCACGGCCGGCTCCCGCAGCCGCGAGACCGTGAATATCAGGACGCCGGCGACCAGATATACCAGGAAGAACAGGTAGAATCCTGACTCCTCGGCCCGTACTCCGCAGTCCGCGATCCGCAGTATCATCCCGGCCAGACCAAGCGCAAGTATCAGGCCGAACGGCAGAAATGCCAGCTTCAGGAATAGCGACCGGTCTCGTGCCAGTTCATAGTAGTAGTTGTTCGGAATTTCGTAGCTGCTCGCGAACAACCCGAGTTTCCGCGCCACGAGCCACAGGAATCTGCCCTGGTTGGCCTTGACGAACGCCAGCGCCCGGCGAGTCCAGTAGGTTGAGGACTCGGCCGGTTTCATGAGCGTGCTGTCGCGAATCAGCGAGTTGCGTTTCAGGGTTTCGATTGTCACCGACCCGGTCTGGACCAGCGGA
>Ga0209777_10000890_pt1 | contig 46069 bp, 46 predicted proteins | sample FrelakmetHBP12HB_FD_187147 | JGI IMG/M metagenome (GOLD analysis project Ga0209777, IMG submission 187147) | Freshwater lake sediment microbial communities from the University of Notre Dame, USA, for methane emissions studies -HBP12 HB (SPAdes)... | ecosystem: Environmental > Aquatic >... | reverse complement strand
CTTTATCTTGGGACCATCGGCTCTCCCGGTTCCGCACCGGCAATGTTCTCCGGCTGGGTTACGAGGGCCTGGCTCAAGAAGCAGCATCCCAAGTGGTTGAAGGAGATGGAAGAGGAAGGGACGCTTGTGGTCGCCGGCGAGGAAAAGAAGGCGCATTCGAAATAATTAGCATGTAGCAAAAGAGCGCTGTTCCTCAATGGACAGCGCTCTTTTTTTGGCTTTGTTGCTCCACTACGACCGAGGCTTGATCCTGTCTGCCATCCTCGCCCACCGGTAAAGGGCGCCAAGCACCATGGCGGCTTTTTCCGAAGAATATGTAAAAGCAGGGACACCGTGTATTTCCAGAAGGGAGGCGGCACGCTCCACCTCTACATCGCCCGACAGGGACGCTACAATTGGTTTAGGCGCTTTCACTGACTCCACTGCCTTCTTTGCTCTAATCACGGTCTCGGCGAAGACCATTGGCGGTGTAATCAATGTATGCCAGTAGCCGAGGATCAGGGCATCGACACGGTCGTCTTCAAGGGCAAGCCGGATCGTGGCTTCGTACGTTTCCGGCGGCTCACCGCCTGTGATATCCACGGGGTTTCCTGTGGCTCCAAAGGGCGGAATGAATTTTCTGAAGGCCTGATCCAGATCTTTTTCCAATTGCATGAGCTTAAGTTGATGCTTGCTGCACGCATCTGCGAGAAGGACTCCTAAGCCTCCGGCGCCCGTAACGATCAATACGTTTTCCCCCTTGGGAGTCGGCATTTTCCCCAAACTCCTGGCACAATCAAGAAGTTCTTCCAGATTGGAAACCCTGACGATCCCCGCTTTCGCGAAGGCGGCGCTGTAGATTCTGTCGTCTCCCGCCAGAGCTCCTGTGTGGGAGAAGGCGGCCCTTTCTCCCAGGGAAGTTGCGCCGGCCTTGAGCGCGATGATGGGTTTTTGCCGGCTTATCTTTCCGGCTGCCCTTACAAAGGCTGTACCGTCCTTTATGTCTTCCACATGCATGGCAATTACCTTCGTGTTCTGGTCCTGGCCGAAGAACTCGATGAGATCATCTTCATCGACGTCGCACTTGTTTCCCACGCCAACAATGGCCGAGACACCCATCCTGCTGGAACGGCTGTAGCCGATGATGGCCATCCCCACACCTCCGCTCTGACATGACAGGGCCGTTGGCCCTTTCTCCGTATAGGGCGTGCAGAAGGTCGCGCAGAGATCCGCGGGTGTATAATATATTCCGAAAATATTTGGCCCGAGTATGCGAACCTTGCTCTTCACCGCTTGCGCAACGAGCTCACTCTGGAGCTCGTCGTTGCCGATCTCGGCAAACCCTGAGGAGATCACAATGGCGCCGGCCACCCCCTTCTCCCCCAGCGCCATGACTGCATCTGCCACATTTTTCGCCGGGATCACGATCACAGCGGCATCAACCTTACCGGGGATCTCCTGGACGCTCCTGTAGCATTTCAGTCCCACTATCTCATCCACTTTGGGATTTATGGGATAAATCTTTCCCTTGTAGCCGCCGTCGATGATATTCTTTACTGTTGAGTATCCAAGTTTTGACGGATCACCGGACGCTCCAATGATGGCAATCCCTTCAGGCGAAAATATCCTCTTCATACCTGTTATGATTTCTTCCGAAGAGTAAATCGTATCGGCAATTTTTTTCGGTTCGCCCATGACCATGCGGGCATCAACAACGATGGCGCCCGCTGCAGATGCGATGACAGGGTTCAGGTCAACCTCAAGGATCTCCGGGTGATCGGTGACAAGAGCCGAGAGCTTCTCTATGATGTCAGCTACGGCACTGACGTTTACCGCCGGTTTCCCGCGGAAATTGCCGAGGATTTTCCTCCCTCTGATCTCCTGAATCATATGGAGGGAATCTTCCCTTGTCAAAGGAGCCAGCCTGAAGACTACATCCATCGCGGCCTCAACAAGAATACCTCCCAGGCCGAACATAACAGCATGACCAAACTGGCGGCTGAAGGTGGCGCCTATGACCAATTCGACCCCTTCCGGCACCATCTGATAGATCAGCACCCCCTGGATGTCCGCCTTCGGTTTTTCCAGTCTCGCTTTTTTCACGATGTCGGTGAATGCGGAACGAACGGCGTCCGCCGAACCAAGATTAACCTTCACTCCGCCCACGTCAGACTTGTGCGGGATGTCAGGAGATACGATCTTCATCACGACAGGGTATCCTAACTCACCGGCTATCTCCGCCGCTGATTCCGGATCAATCGCTACCTGACCAGTTCTGACCGGAATGTCGTAAGCCATGAGCACTTCCTTGCTCTCTACCTCTGTAAGTACAGCCCGCCCCTGCCGCTTTGCCTTAGACAGAATTCTGGTCACTTCTGTTCCCATGGGGCCCTCCTTTCGTAAGTCTTCATGTACGGCAACATCATCGTCCTTTATGTGTGGCAAACGAGAGTTATTCGCCCGCTATCTTATGGGTGGCGTGGGGAAAAAGTCAACTATATTAGAAACAAGAAAGGTGATCACGACCACTTTGGACTTGACAGGTGTCGGTATTTCAGCTAAAAATCCTGGTACACAGCAAGACTAACAACAATCAAAGGAGGAGAGTTTTTGGCCAGACATAAATCCGCGGAAAAAAGGAGCAGGCAGAACGAGAAGAGGCGCGTGAGAAACACGTCGGTAAAATCCAATATAAAGACGCACGTAAAATCTGTACTATCAGCCGCTGAGACGAAGGATAAGAAGGGCTCGGAAACCGCCCTTGCCGCTGCGATTCCTGCTATCGCCAAGGCGGCTTCCAAGGGAGTATTTCATAAGAAGACGGCATCTCGAAAGATATCGAAGTTAACCAAAAAGGTAAATGCCCTTAAGGGGTAATTCTTCCAATTATTCTTTGAGAACAATCCTTATCAAAAGCCCGCCATCATTAAACGGTATGCCTTCTCAGCTGCATCATTTGACAGCTTGATGATGGCATTCGCACGATTTGTATTCCTGGTATTCAGGTCGGTGAAGGTGTAGTCCTGGATCGCCGTAAAATTCTTGTTATTCCAGATAAGCTTATGGGTGTCTTGTTCTTCAAAGACAAGTTCCATTGCTACTGTCAGGCGTTCTCCTGACGCCAGGCCTGTCTTCTGGTAAGAGAGGGGGGAGGTTACGATGCTGTTTATGCTGCCCTTGAAGACTGCATCCCCCTTATCGCGCCCGTCGACCAGCGCGAACCTGCCTCCTATAATAAATTGATCGATAAACGAATTCCTGATGGTATTTTCGACATTGGCCTCACTTGTCTTGTTGGTAAAGTTGTCGATGAATACTGTCCGTATTTTTTTGTCGATATATTCTCCGCCGGGGCTGAAGCGGTAACCGCAGCCTGCGATGAGAAAGACGGACAGAAAAACCGCGACAACCGTTATTCCACGCAGACGAAGTAACAGACGTCCCGCGTGGGGAATAACCTCTATTCGTTTGTCACTGAATGACGATATTGACGAGCTTCTTGGGGACATATATTTCTCTCACTACCTTCTTGCCGGCAATTAGACTGATAATCCTCTCATCATTGAGAGCGAGGGCCTTGATCTTCTCACTGTCCTCATCTACCGGGACGACCATCCTGCTCCTTACCTTGCCGTTTACCTGAATGACTATGGTTATTTCCTCTTCTGCGGCAACCTCGTGATCATACACCGGCCAGGGAACGTCAGCCAGACTGCCTTCATGACCCAATGCCTTCCAGAGCTCCGCAGTTATGTGTGGGACAATGGGCGCCAGCAATATTATTATCGTCTCGATAGTCTCTCTAATGACAGCGCGCGCGACCTTATCTTCCTTTGCCGGCCTCTCAATCAGGTATAGGGCATTGACGAGTTCCATGACGGCGCTTATGGCCGTATTAAAATGAAAGCGGTCCTCGATATCGCGGGTCACTTTCCTGATTGTCTGGTGGGTTTTTCGCCTCAGGTTTTTCAGTTCGCCTTCGAGTGTCTCACCTCCGCCTGCGGACTTAACAGCCTCGATGTCATCGAGGTAGTCCATGACAATCCGCCATGCCCTGTTGAGAAAGCGGAACGACCCCTCGACCCCTTGATCACTCCACTCGAGGTCCTTTTCCGGGGGTGCGGCAAAAAGGCAGAACATCCTTGCCGTGTCGGCGCCGTATTGCTTGATCAGGTAATCGGGATCGACGACGTTCTTCAAGGACTTGGACATCTTCTCCGATTTGCCTATAGTAACCGCAGACTCGCATTGCGTGCATTTATCGTCCTTTACCTCTTCGGGAAACAGATAACCATGCTCCTTGCAATGCGCCGTCTCCTTGCAGACCATGCCCTGAGTCAGGAGATTGGTGAATGGCTCATCAAAGTCAAGAACGCCAAAGTCTCTCAGCATCTTTGTATAGAAACGCGAATAGAGAAGATGCAGTATAGCATGCTCAATCCCGCCGATATACTGATCTACCGGCATCCAGTAGTGGACCTTTTCGTGGTCAAGACCGGGTTTCTCCGTGCACTGGGGGGAGCAGAACCGGTCAAAATACCAGGAGGATTCTACGAACGTGTCCATAGTATCAGTTTCCCGTTTTGCCGCACTGCCGCACTGGGGACATTGTGTTTCCGCAAAGGCCTTGTACTTCCCGAGCGGCGACCCGCCTTCCCCTGTCAGTTCCACGTCTCTGGGCAAAACGACGGGGAGATCGGCTTCCGGCACCGGCACAGTGCCGCATTTATCGCAGTAGATGATGGGAATGGGAGCCCCCCAGTAGCGCTGACGGGATATGCCCCAGTCTCTCAAACGGTACTGTATGGTCTTCTTGCCCCGGCCTATGGATTCCAGATATTCCGCGATTGCATCTAGGGCCTTCATGTTTTCCGTGCCGTTGAATTGTCCCGAATTGATCAGCATGCCTTCATCCACGTAGGCTTCCGTCATGGTGTGGACATTGAGGGACTTGTTGGGTGGCTGTATCACCACGACAAGGGGAAGATTATACCTCTTCGCGAATTCAAAGTCACGCTGGTCATGCGTTGGAACTGCCATGACACAACCTGTTCCATACTCCGCAACGACGAAGTTTGCGGCGAAGATGGGCATCCTCTTCTTAGTCACGGGATTAAGACAGTAGGCATCCAAAAATATGCCTTCCTTATCGTAGTATTCCGAGGTCCTCATCAACTTGTCTTGCTTTTTGACCTTGTCAACGAATTCCTTGACCTCTTTTTCAACCGGCTTCCCCTTTGCCAGTTCCATGACGAGGGGGAGTTCGGCGGCGACAAGCATGAATGTGGCCCCGTATACGGTGTCCTGCCGTGTAGTAAAGACCTTGATTACATCACTGCCCTCTGCCATGGGGAAGTGGATTTCGCATCCGAAACTCTTGCCTATCCAGTTCTTCTGCATGGTGATGACCCGTTCAGGCCATCCGGGAAGTTTGTCACAATATTCGAGGAGTTCATCAACGTAATCCGTGATACGGAAGAACCACTGGTCGAGATATTTTTCCTCCACCTCTTTAGAGCATCTCCAGCACATACCGGACTCTACCTGTTCATTTGCAAGCACCGTTTTACAGTTCTGGCACCAGTTCACAATGGAACTTTTTTTGTAGGCCAGCCCTTTTTCGTACATCCAGAGAAAAAACAGTTGTTCCCAGCGGTAGTATTCCGGCTCACACGTGGAAAGCTCTCTGTCCCAGTCATAGCTGAAACCCATCTCCTTGAGTTGTTTCTTCATATAGGCGATGTTTTCATTTGTCCATGTCGCAGGGTGGATCTTATGGTCGATGGCCGCGTTCTCCGCAGGCATGCCGAACGAATCCCAGCCCATGGGGTGCAGGACATTGTATCCGTTCATCCGCTTGTAACGCGCCACTACATCGCCGATAGTGTAGTTCCGCACGTGGCCCATATGAATCTTCCCGGATGGATACGGAAACATCTCCAGAAGGTAGTATTTTTTCTTGTCAGTATCCTCTGTTACCTTGAAAACGCCCCTGTCTTCCCAGATTTGCTGCCATTTTTTTTCAAGTTCCCGGGGCTTGTACTTATTTTCCATAAATCATCCAGCCTCCAAAATGCTCAAGGATACCCTTTCTTCAATTCCTGTTGTCAGATCTTAAGAATAATATCATCATGAATTAGAACTTCCGGTGAGTCCGTTCATATCCTGACCTGGATCTTCTTTGTACAATTTCAGGTAAATGGCATCGAGAATGCCGTTTATGAAAGAGCCGGAATTTTCAGAGCCATACAATTTGCCTAAATCTATAGCTTCGTTCAGCGTGACTTTTGGGGGTATGTCCGGACAGTATAAGAGCTCGTAGACTGCCATGCGGAGGATATTTCTGTCGACCCTTGACATCCGTGCAAGGGACCAGTTATCGGAACAACTGCTTATGAGACTGTCTATTTCCTCTTTCTTATCGCAAGCACCTTCTATCAAGAGCGTAGAAAATTTTCTGGACTCTTCCGGCGCGCCAAAATAATTCCAGAAAATCGCGATAGCCTCTTTGGCATCGATATCTAAAACATCCAGCTCGTAAAGAACTTGTAAGGCAATCTCTCTTGCCTTTCTCCGTTGATGCATTAATTCCTCGGAATCTGTTGCATCAGACGCCGTTTATGAAGGCGTCTGCCAATAATAAAAAACGATACATAACAGTCTTGGAAAAATTTTGCCTTGTCGTTTCGATTATTGTCCCTGCCTTTGCGGGGACAGGCTTCGCTTTTTCTATTTCGAAATGACATCAGACGATGATTTCAGAAGGTACAGGCTATAATTTCCTGAAGAGATCTACCATTTCAATGGCCGACATGGCGGCATCCCACCCCTTGTTTCCGGCTTTTGCCCCCGCCCGTTCAATGGCCTGTTCAATGGTGTCCGTGGTCAATACGCCGAAGGCCACAGGCAACTCCGTCTCCAGACCGACGCTCGCTATACCTTTGGTCACCTCGGCACTGATGTATTCAAAATGTGGTGTCGCACCGCGGATCACTGCGCCAAGGCAAATCACAGCGTCAAATTTGGCAGTCTTGGCCAGCTTCTTGGCCATAATCGGCAACTCAAATGCACCGGGAACCTTATAGATAAGGATGTCTTTCTCATCCGCGCCGGCCCTGGTAAGAGCATCAACAGCACCATCAATCAGCCTGCCGCAGATGAAATCGTTAAATCGACTGGCGACAATGCCAAACTTCATTCCCTTGGCTGTAAGCTTTCCTTCTATGATTCTTGGCATATTTCCCTCTCCATTGTTTAGTCGTAGAACCTGACTTCCAGTTTATGTCCGCGTACCATAATAAAAAGGATCTATATCTCCAACAAATGGCCCATCTTCTTCTTTTTTGTCTTCAGATATTTGATGTTACTCTCACTTGGTTTTATTTCGATGGGGACACGCTCGGTAACGGTTAAACCATACCCTTCGAGGCCGACAATCTTTTTGGGGTTATTCGTCATGAGTTTCATTTTCTTGACGCCGAGGTCTGCAAGTATCTGGGCGCCGATACCATAATCCCGTAAGTCCGCCTTGAAACCGAGGGATATATTGGCTTCAACCGTGTCCTTCCCACGTTCCTGCAATTCGTAGGCCTTGATTTTATTAACGAGGCCGATGCCCCTGCCTTCCTGATGCATATACACAATAATACCTTTCCCCGCCTCATCCACCATTTCCATGGCTCTATGGAGCTGGTGACCGCAGTCGCACCTCTCCGACCCGAAGACATCACCGGTGAGGCATTCCGAATGCACCCTCACCAGGACTTCATCTTCCGGCCCGATATCTCCCTTCACGAGAGCGACGTGTTTCATATCATCCACGTCATTTTCGTATACGACAATCTTGAACTGACCGCCAAAAAGGGTGGGAATCATCGCCGCCGCGGCCCTCCTGATCAGGGATTCATGCTGCATCCTGTACTGGATGAGATCGGAGATGGTCACTATCTTGAGATCGTGTTCCTTTGCGAAGACTTCCAAGTCAGGCATCCTGGCCATGGTGCCGTCGTCCTTCATGATTTCACATATGACGCCTGCGGGCTTCAGCCTGGCCAACCGTGCGAGATCTACGGAACCTTCCGTCTGACCCGTTCTTACCAGCACGCCGCCTTTTTTTGCGCGTATGGGAAAAATATGCCCCGGGCTGACGATGTCTTCAGGCGTAACGTCATCTGCTACAGCCGTTCTTATCGTCGTCGCCCTGTCCGCCGCGGAAATGCCGGTGGTCACTCCACGCTTGGCTTCTATGGACACCGTGAAGGCGGTGCCGAAGCAGGACCGGTTGTCCACCACCATGGGGTGGAGGTTCAATTTATCGGCAAGGTCTTCACTCAGGGATAGACATATAAGTCCTCTGCCGTATCTTGCCATAAAGTTAATGGCCTCAGGCGTAACAAATTCTGCCGCCATGCAGAGGTCGCCTTCGTTTTCTCTGTCTTCATCATCAACCAAGATTACCATTCTGCCACTTTTGATATCTACAATGGCCTCTTTTATTGTACTTATGCCCATCGTTATACCCTCAACAATTTAGTTACAAATGCTCTGCGCTCTACCGAAAATCCCCATGCCCCTGTGCGAAAGAATATGGGGAGGCTATTTATTTCAAGAATCCATGCTCCGCGAGGAAATTCATGTCAATCCCTTTGCCGGGATTGAGAAATTTTTCCACATATTTTCCGATTATATCTGTTTCAATGTTAACCAGATCGGCCGCTTTTTTGAATCCTAAAGTTGTATTCCGGGCCGTATGCGGAATTATATTAACATAAAATCTGTTTTTTTCACAACGATTTACCGTTAAACTTATGCCGTCGACAGCGACCGATCCCTTTTCTACGATGTACCTTCCCAATGCTAAATCTATTTCCAAACCGAACTGGATTGAGTTGGCCTTACTTACTTTCTCCTGAATCTTCCCTGTGCCATCCACGTGGCCAAGGACCAGGTGTCCTCCCAAGAAACTGTTCAGCCGCAGGGACTTTTCCAGGTTCACCTTATCGCCTGTCTTGAGGGATTTAAGATTTGTCCTGGCCAGGGTTTCCGCGGACACGTCCGCGGAGAAATGCTTGTCTCCTTTTTCCGTTACTGTAAGACAGGCGCCGCTGACAGAAATGCTGTCGCCGATATTAATGTCATCCAAATTTATTGACGTATCGACAATGAGAACGGTATCTTCTCCCTTCCTCGATATCCTGTTGACTGCCCCTAAACCTTCTATAATCCCTGTGAACATGACGTTTCTATTTCCCGCCGACAACTTTTCTATCAATCATTTGTGTTCATCTTTTTTTACATTGAGAAGATCCTTCAGACCATCCAGAAAATCACTGACGTCACGAAACTCTCTGTACACTGATGCGAACCGAACATAAGCAACGTCGTCTAAATTCTGTAGTTCTTTCATGACCTGCTCACCAATGACTGATGAGGGGATCTCCTTATCCTGATACTCCTGACAGTGTCTCTCGATTCTATCCACGATGCCTTCAATGGCATCGGTGCTTATCGGACGTTTTTCACATGCCCTCTTGATGCCGGAGCGTATTTTTGTTCTATCGAATGGTTCTCTTCGTCCATCCTTTTTGACCACCATCGGAAGAACTTCTTCCACGAATTCGTAGGTCGTGAAACGTTTTCCGCAGGCGATGCATTCCCGCCTTCTTCTTATGGCATCTCCATCCTTGCTGATCCGGGAGTCAATAACCTTGTTTTCCACATTTGCACAAAAAGGACACTTCATAACTGAGACACCTTGACACCGGCTTCCTTCAATATATCTGTCGCCAGTTTATCCTTGTAGTCTGCCTTTACAACCACCGTAACTATACCCGCGTTGATAATCATCTTCGCGCATATTATACACGGATGATTAGTACAGTAAAGTGAGGAACCGTTTACACTTACTCCGTGGAGTGCGGCTTGAATGATGGCATTCTGCTCTGCGTGAAGTCCGCGGCAGAGTTCATGACGCTCACCGGAAGGAACACCCAGTTGTTCGCGCAAACAGCCGACATCCAGGCAGTGGTGAAGGCCAGAGGGTGCGCCATTGTAACCCGTGGCGAGGAGCCTGCGGTCCTTCACAATAACAGCGCCGACGCTTCGTCTTAAGCATGTGGAACGTTTAGAGATCAGATCGGCAATAGCCATGAAATATTCGTCCCACTCCGGCCTGTGCTTTTTTCGTCGCGCGACTTCCGGCTTTGAACGTCCGGTCTTAGCCATCTCTTGCTACCTATTTTATCAAAGTTTATCTGATTTCCTGAATATCAGGACAGCGTTGACTCCGCCGAAACCGAATGTGTTCGACATGGCCGTATTGATATTTTTCTTCCGCGCCTTGTGGGGAACATAATCGAGATCACAATCGGGGTCAGGGTTATCCAAATTGATAGTCGGTGGAATGATGCCTTCGTAAATAGACATCGCCGATATAATCGCCTCCACGGCGCCTGCAGCTCCCAGGAGATGACCGGTCATGGATTTTGTGGAGCTGACAGCAAGATTTGAGGCATGTTCGCCAAAGACCTTCTTAATGGCCTGCGTTTCATAGAGGTCGTTCGGAGGTGTAGATGTGCCGTGTGCATTTATATAGTCGATTTCGGCCGGATTCATGCGGGCGTCGTTCAGGGCGGCTGACATGCACCTGGCTGCCCCTTCATGTCCCGGGGGTGGTACCGCCATGTGGTAGGCATCGCTCGTCGAGGCGTAACCGACCACTTCCGCATATATCCTGGTGCCTCTCTTGAGGGCTGAAGTCAGTTCCTCCAGGATCAAAATACCGGAACCTTCTCCCATAACAAAACCATCCCTCTCTTTGTCAAAGGGGCGGCTCGCTCGCTCCGGCTCGTCATTTCTTATGGATATGGCCCTCATTGCGTTGAAGCCGGCCACGCCTAAGGGTGTTATAGCTGCATCAGCGCCTCCGGCGATCATGACATCTGCATAACCGTCGCAGATGATTCTCATGGCGTCCCCGACGGCGTTTGTGCCGGAAGAGCAGGCGGTAGCGGGACAACTTATCGGGCCTTTGGCCCCGGATTTGATTGATACATGGCCTGCGGCAAGATTTGCAAGCGCCGCAGGAATGGCAAAGGGAGACACCTTTCTGGGGCCGCCACCGACTATGGCATCTCTTGTTCTTTCCATGGTTCCAAGGCCGCCGATTGCTGATCCGATGATTACCCCCACCCGTTCTGCATTCGTTTCATTAATGCGCAGCGTCGCATCCGACACAGCCATTCCGGCAGCTGCCAGGGCATAGACAATAAAGTTATCGAGCTTGCGAAGCTCTTTGTTGCTCACATAATCCAGGGCATCAAAGTTCTTCAGTTCCCCGGCGATCTGTGTCCTGTGTCCGGCGGCATCGAATTTTGTTATTCTCCCAATTCCCGATTGTCCCCTGCAGATTGCCTTCCACGTATCCCGAGCAGAATTGCCAAGAGGTGTGACTGCACCGATTCCGGTTATAACGATTCTTCTTTTCAAAGAGGCCTGTTTCCTTCGCGGCATGTTAATTTTAGGTTACCCCTTTTTTCTTGAGGAATTCAATAACGTCTTTTATCGTGCGGATTTTTTCCAGCTCCTCATCAGAGATTTGCAATCCGAAATTCTCTTCCATTTCCATGATTAGTTCAACCAGGTCAAGGGAATCGGCTCCCAGATCATCTATGAAGGATGCCTCAGGCACACATTCTTCTTTTGTGACATCCAGGCGCTGAACTATAATCTCTATGACTCTATCTTCCAGTTTCATTAATACTTCCTCCTCCACGCGTAAACTAATTTGTGAAACTGCTTCGCACAAAGAAAGACCGCGCTGTTGACGCGGAATCTCAAAAAAATCCACCTGCTATGGATTTTTTGTTGCCGTTGCAGTCCTTAAGACGTCTTTTCTTGCGGAATTACCTGCCGGCCCTTATACGTCCCGCAATTCGGGCAGGCGTGATGAGCAAGCTTCGGTTCACCGCACTGTGGGCACGCGGAAGCCAGTGACGGCTTAAGAAAATCGTGCGACCTCCTCCTATTTCTCCTTGTTTTTGAATGTCGTTTTACTGGGTTTGGCATTGTTCTTTTCCTCTATATTAAATTTGCTTATTGTCTACTACTATGAGTTTCTTTAAAAGTGCCAGCCTTTCATCGACGTGCTCGGTATGGCAGCAACATTTCGCCGAGTTGAGATTCGTCCCACAATGCGGACACAGACCTTTGCAGGTATCCGTACAGAGAACCTTAATGGGAATCTGCAGCATGATCTGTTCAAATATGAGATTATCGAGGTCTATTACATCATCTTCATAATACCCGTATTCGAGGTCTTCGGTACTTAATTCGTCTTCCTGCTTCGCACTGTTTTTCTGCGGAAGAAAGGTGTATCTAAAGTTAATCTTTACGGGCAGATGGGTTGCTTCCAGACACCGGCAGCAATTCGCAGTAACTGTTGTTTCCAGATTCCCATCGATAAACACAGTCTCACGGATCCTTTTAGCCTGGCAGAAAACATCAATCCCGTGGATAGAAAAATCATTTTTTTCCTTCTCAGGGAGGAGATCCCGAAACCAGTCGCCGTCCTTATGCAGCGATATTTTTAATCCCTCATCGGGGATATTGTTGATAAGTATTTTCACTGTACTTCTTTAATTATATGCGTCGGATTCTATTCTTAAAATGTATCCCAGGCATGCGATGAGCTATTGCTGTAAGGTGCGAAGTAGATTATAAAATAGCCTGGTTGTCAAGTATAATCTTACCTTCAGAAATCCGGCTTGACAAGCGAAAGTTGCAGCCCTATAAGAAGGTCATCAAAGCAGTGGGTGCGGTTAAATATAATGACTGAAAAGGAAGATGTCAGGACCCGTTTTGCGCCATCTCCGACAGGCTTCTTGCACATCGGCGGGGCGAGAACAGCTCTTTTTTCCTGGCTTTATGCCAGGCACAAGGGCGGGAAATTTATTCTCCGGATAGAAGATACCGATCAGGTTCGATCGACGGAGGAATCAACAAAAGCGATTCTCGACGCCCTGACATGGCTGGGGCTCAGCTGGGATGAAGGGCCGTTCTTTCAGGCGCAACGTGTAGATATGCATAGGGAAATGGTAAAAAAGCTCCTCGATGAAGGCAAGGCCTATTGCTGCACATGTACTCCTGACGAGCTGGAAGGTAAGAGGAAGAAGGCCCTGGCGGAGGGGAGAAAACCAAAGTATGACGGCACGTGCCGGGACAAGAACCTTCCCAGGTCGGCCTATGCCGTGGTGCGCTTTCGATGCCCTGACACCGGCGTGACCGTCGTAAATGACCTGATTAAGGGGATGATTACCTTCAATAACGAGGAACTCGATGATCTGGTCATAGAAAGAAGCGATGGCTACCCCACGTACAACTTTGCCGTCGTAGTGGACGATGCACAGATGGAGATAACCCACGTAATCAGAGGAGATGACCATCTGAACAATACACCGAGACAGATCCTTCTCTATGAAGCGCTGGGTTATGATGTTCCTCAATTCGCGCACGTTTCCATGATCATGGGCTCGGATAAGGCGCGGTTGAGCAAACGTCACGGGGCGACATCGGTCATGGCTTACAAGGAAATGGGCTATTTGCCGGAGGCCGTGGTCAATTATCTCGTCAGGCTCGGCTGGTCTTACGGGGACCAGGAGATATTTTCTTTAGATGAATTAATCCGTAGTTTTACCCTTGAGTCCGTCGGAAAATCCGCCGCTGTATTTAATCCGGAAAAACTTCTCTGGCTGAATCAGCACTACATCAAGGAATGCGAATCCGAAAGACTCGTAGAAGAGATGATGCCATTCTGGCAGACACTGGGTGTTGATACGGGAGACCGTGATCTTCTGCAACGTGTCGCTGATGATCTCAAGACGAGATCAAAGACTCTGGCAGAGCTTGCCGATGGCAGCCTCTTTTACTTCACGGATGACATCGTCTATGAGAAGGCGGCGGCGGAAAAATTTCTCAATAAAGAAATTGCGGATCATCTGGTCGCCATAGCCGATGGTCTTCCCTCGTTGAGCGATGTTACGAAAAAAGGCATGGAAAATTTTCTACGCGCCATCGCCGGAGAAAGGGGTGTAAGCCTAAAAGTAATTGCCCAGCCCCTCCGGGTTGCACTGACGGGAAAAACCGTAAGCCCTGGCGTTGATGAAATTATGATAACTCTGGGGAAGGAGAAGGTGGTAAAGAGAATCAAGAAAGCCCTCGCCTTCATCGCGACCAAGGCATGATTTCTTAATCTTCTCTTGTATCATATTTTCACAGCCCCTTTTGTGAAGGGGCCACAGGGGATTTTAAATGCCGTAGTGCAGACCTTCAGGTCTGACGCATTGCCATCAAATGTAGTGCGTACCTTTAGGTGCGCCATGTGAGCGGGACTAAAGTCCCGCAACACAATGTCATTCCCGCAGCGGCGGTAATCCAGGGACATTGCCTTTTCGCTTCAGTACTTTCCCCTTGACTTTTCATGCCTGATTGACTAAAAATCACCCTCCAATTATTTCATCCGTGGTCCCATCGTCTAGTGGTTAGGACGCTGGCCTCTCACGCCGGAAACTCGGGTTCAAGTCCCGGTGGGACCACCAAGTAAATTCAAAGACTTATGAATTCATAACAGGTTCAGTTTTTTCTTGTGTGTCCCTTTGTGTGTCCTTTTTTTCCAATAGCGTTAAACCAACCGATAAATCATCATCAATTTTCTTCAGATAAATCTCAGTCGTCGTCTGCGTCTTATGTCGCAGCAACCTCTGCAGTTTCTTGATACTGACTTTGTGAATGTCATTCAAGACTGATGGACCATATTTCCTGAATGCTTTGAACCCGAATGCTTTAACGCCAGCTCTCTTGCAAAGACGCTGCATAAAAAAATTTCGGTGCGTGAATTTCTTTCCGGTTTTAGGATCTGTGAAAACATACGCAGAATTCTTGTCCCGATTGTTCCACTGCCACATGAGCTCCTTAGAGAGTTCCGAACCCTTAGGCAACGGGAAATAATCCGCCTGGCGATCGCCGTGCAACCTCTTTTTGGTCCATAGGCGATACCACTGTTTTTCAAAATTGATATCCTCCCATGTCCAATCAAATATTTCCGATTTCCTTGCGAATGTGTAATAGTAGCACTTCAGCATCACCCTATCCTGTCCATTGGCTGCCATTATGACCCTGTCAATATCTTCTCCTGGTGGAATATACTCAGGCTTACGTTCCTCTGGCATCCGGTCTATATTCAGAACCGGATTATGCGTAATCCCATGAATCTTCCTAAGCCAGTTGAACATCGCAAGGAGGTTTTTCCGATCACGATTCCACGTATTGTCCGAAACCTTATGAGCCCTCTCTCCTAAATGTCTCATTGTCATCGATGGAGTAACGTCATTCACATTAACCTTACCCCATTTTTTAGCCAGATCGCCACACAGCTTCTTTTTCTCGCCATATGTCGTTGATGAAAACTTTAACTTTGCAAAATCAAGATACTCATTACACGCTGTCAAGAAGTCCATGTCGGTTTCGGTCTTCAGCTTCAGGTTTTCCAGTTCCTCCCATTTTTCCACTTCCCACGCTTTTGCCTCTGTTTTTGTTTGGAAGAGACGCGAGAACCTTTCTTTTCCTCTTTTCACCACCCCTTTCCATTTTTTTCTCTGTTTGTTGAAATAAGGCATCAATACTCTCCTTTCTGAACCGCAGGGTTCTTCCAATCTTAAGACCCCCCAGTTTCTCCCAGTGTGAGTAAACTGTTCGCGGCGACATTCGAAGATATTGAGCCACCTGTTTGGGGGTTAGTATGTCATAATCAAAGTTATTGTCAACATTTCGTAAACCTTCTTCCATCCTCTTGTACTCCCATTCCTGGATCGTGGGAGTAACATAATCGCGGCCCCTCCGGGATCATGCCGGAGAGGCCAGAAAGGTAACATGGTCAAAAAGTCCCGATCCCTGTTTTATTGTCGTGTTTAAAGTCTGGGAATCCTCTCGAGATTCCCCTTCCGATTTCACCCTTTTTTCACTGCTACCCTCTATAGTTTCTGCTTGAACATCCCTCCCCTCCGATGTGATAGATTCTCTGATGTGCAGGATGCTGTCTCTAAAATTATGTTGATTTCCTGCCCTGATATAACTATCCTCTTTTCAAAAAGTACCTCAATGAGTAGCAAGTCAAAGTCAACAAAATATAGGATATGTGTTTGAATGAATGAGGAAAAACCAAAAATAAAAATTCGCAGAAGATCTGCAGAAGAAAGTAAAGAATTAGAGAATGAGATTGCGAGCCTTAGGGAAAAATATGGCAAAAGAAAAAACTGGCCGGAGATAGAAAAAATACTGCAGGAAGATGTGAATGCTCCCTTGGACGATATAGTACCTGCGAGCGGATTTCTCAAGGATCAGCATGGGGGTCAAGGAGAAGAAGATGATGAAGATGTAGGTGGTGAAGAGATTCTCTCACGATTGCAAAAAGAATCACCACTAAAATCATCTTATTACCAGAGTGGTATGCTGAAAGAGGACTTTGATAAATATGACAGTTTAATTGACGAGCTCTTCACTAAAAAGCAAATAAAGAACAGAGCATATTTCAAGGCGTTCCTGACATGCGATGATATGCAGTCTATCGCAAAGAGGGCAGGTTGCTCCAAGCAATACATACAGCAATTGTTTGATAGGAAGGCAATTGAATTCGTCAATTCACCAAAGTTCATTGCAATCACAAAAGACATCGTCGTTAAGTACCGTGTGATGTTGGAGGTAATGAAGGAAATTTTGAACCCTTATGGGATGACAAATGGGGATGCAGAGTGGCGCGCTTATGAAGCTGCATGGGATAGGTTTCATAAGAAACAGATTCCTGACTTTGATAAACGGGCGAAAAAGGTTGAAGAGGAGATTGATTTTGAATTATCCGGAACACTCAAGGATTTCACACCCGGAAAATTAAAAGAAATGATACCCTGTAGCATGTAAAGGATTAAATGCATGGACGAGATCAATCTGAGTATGGATGAAATGCGGGAGATATTCCTGTGTCATTACCTTAACAAGCAACTCATCGAACTGAGTACCCGCAGCAACAATATCACGGATGAATGCCATAAAATGCTCCAAGACTTTTCCATAGGTAATAACCTGTTTCTAAAAGTGACGGATGACCCCATCATACATGATATTCCCTTATCGCTGGAGATGGATTTTCAGAATACGTGCTTCGTCACCATTAATTTAGAGTCATGGAATGAACTATTGGGGCGCCTTATGAAGGGTGTGATAACCTTAGACATCGAACAGGCACTGGCAGACACCTTTGTTGCCATGACAAAATATGAACGCGGGCAACCAATATATAAGGATAGGAAGAAAGAAGAGGACGACCCCGAACTTCATGCGTTTATCGGACATTATCTGGACATTAGAAAATCGCAGGGAAGGAATTTGTCTTCCATGGCGACAGAGTTGCATCAGCTGAAGTGCGATGTTTTAAAAAATATCATGGAGATTGATGAGGCTGCAATACAAACAAAGGCGATAGATGACACCCTGCAGATAGATTTCAGTCGGTCCGATAAGAAAAACATGATTGCCGCAAACTATATCGAGAAGTTTTGCAAGAAGGCGCTCAACATGATTCGTTTTCCCATCATGCCTCTGATCCATGATATCGATCTTTTCGGGTTTTTGCATACCGCAAGAGATGAGGAGCGTCAGACGCCATCTATAAAGGAATTCATCGACAACGAGTTGACGGTATGTACAAGGGAAACCGAACTGCTTCATAATTTTGCTTCTGATGTGCAGAAAAAGATTAATCTGGAAACCTTCGATGTAATTTCTGTATGCAGCACAGCCCCATTTTATTATCTAAAAAATCCCTTACCGCTTGCCTGACCCTAATTGACGTAAAAAAATCCCGAAGAATATAGTCCCCACGAATGACCATTACCCTGCGCAAAGGGTCATTGTCGATCTGCAATTGCTGCCCTGCCTATATTTGTCTATCCCCCCTCTTAACGCATTATTTTCAAGTTATATTGAGCAGATAAGACTCCTTTTGTTGACTATATTGCCTACTTAATAGAGGGGAATGATCCCCCCAAATTTAATAAAAGAAGGAGCAGGTATTATGAAAAAAAAGTTTTTAGGTCAACAAAGGGAAAGCGGCAAAGAAGTAAAGGCACAAAATCAAAACTCTTCGGGAGTTTTGAAAGACGAAGTGGCGTTATCACCATTCGGGACGGTGGCCCGAATAATTGGCGATTTAGCTATTGATGAAATTCGCTATTACGATGGTATCCCAGATTATGTAAAACCGGCAGATGTGGAAAGGCCCATTGTTGTATCGACGCCGGAGGGATATTTCTGTCTTGAAGCATGGGATCTTGTCGAAGCGGCAAGAGCGGCAGGAAAGAGTTCCATTCTTTGCGATGTTGATCACATCGCGGAACATTCCGACATTGAACTCGGCATAAGGAAAAGCGCCTCCAGGGACAAGACCCTCGGTGGCGATGCTGCTTATATGGAACGCAGCAGAAACTGCAACTATCTTTATGAAATGCTCTTATCGTCAAACAGCAATCTTAGGGTTTTTAGTCACGGAGGCCGCAGGCGCGGTGAAGGTTTCGTTAATAATCGTGAAGAGGACGCGATTCACGTGCTCACCCTCAGGCTGGGCAAAAAAAATCGGGACACGGTAAACGCCTACCGTCATCATATTAAGCATCTTTCCGATGATGCCATTCGTTTCTTTATCGAAAACAATGCCACGAAGAAGTTTTTTGAAGATGCGCAACGCAAGAAAAAAAGTTTCCTCCGTATGTTGGAAGAGAAGAGACTCGATTCGATAGAAATGACTGAGCAAGTTTCCGCTTTCATGATGGATTTATTTGCAGAATATCATCCGAAAGACAAGGCGGAGAAGAAGAGAAGTCAGGCTGCAGCATCAAGAGTTGAATCGGTAGATTCGGTAGTCGCTGAATGCATCCCCCCTCTTACGGAGGAGGGTGATGATGCAGAAGATATTCAAAGTGATGATATTGAAGATGGTGTGACCTCTGCCGAACCCATCAATGATGTTAAAACAGACCAATCTATAACGATTGAAATTATCAAGACCGCCACTTTGGACCTCGCAAGGAGGCTGGCAGAGAACATGAGGACTATTGCTTCAGTGAAGGAAATTGAAAACTATCTGAAGCAAGAGACAGCAAATCTGCTTCGGATAATGCGGCAGGTTCAAGTCCTCGCGAACAGGGAGGCGTAACCTGGATCGTGGGGAAGTTCGTGAATTTTTGTGCGGGAGCAAAGATAGACATACTTCCCGCAGAGCGGCTGGGGGCGTTGCTTGTCAACGTCCCTCAGTATGCCGCTAGTGAGGCAGATGTCAGAGGAACCAGGAAAATGATCGAAGTTACGTTACCCGAATATACAGCTGTTGACCTTGGAGGATTCCAGTTTCTCCAAGGGATGTTGAAGGGCGGCAGGATAAGTTGTGACCCATCAAGGCCGATCATTTGCAATGAGGACGAAGTCAACGCTCATCCGAGTCTTGTAATTGAAGCTGTATTGAAGCTTCGACCTCATATAGATATGTTGATATCACTCGATCTTCCAGTACCGAAAATATCCGACCCACATTTGCAGTATGTGGAGTTCAAGAGAAAACTTGGCTTCAACCTCACATGGATGCGGGAAACGACGCGACTCGGAGAAAAACATTGCCCCGAGATTGAGAGGTTTGTTCCGATTCAATGCTATGACCTCGGCCAGTTTACCGATTATATCGAGAAACCTCTACTCGACCTTAAATTTCATGGATTAAGCTTGCCCACACGAAACCTTGATCCGGGAGGGATTACACTCTTTCTCCTCAAATTTTATCAGATGGGCATCAGGAAAGTGCACCTCTTGAGTGTCTCCAACCTCACTGGACTGGCGCTGGCAGCCTACTGGGCGAGACACTTCTCAGATTGGTGCTCCGTGGATGCAACAACCTGGCGCTTACTGGCAGATAAACAAATTTATATGGATCCTTTCGACCTTCACCCGATATTTATCGGACAGGGCACTCTTTTTCCAGAAGGACTGGCTATTCGGTGTGACTGCCCATGGTGTGCAGGTAAGACTTTTACAGGGATCAAGAATACACCCATGACAGATAGGACCTCTGTTCTCCGATGTCACAACTATTATGTAATACAGAAAGCAGGCAAAGAGTTTTACGAAAATGCCGGCGACCTCGTGACCTTGGAACGATGTCTGAAAAGACGGACCACGCGGCAAAGAAAGAAGATCGATCGGCTGATTTATGCGTTGTCGGTTGCAGATTGTATGCGGGACGCAGATATCAAAGACCTGGAGAGCCTTCTGTGGAAAGGATAGGCATGATGGCGAATAAGAATACTATGATAGGAGGTGGTGAAAAAAATATGCGAATTTGTTTACCGTAAAATTCAATAGGGCAGCGGAAAAAATGAATAATAACTTTGTACCATAACAACATGGGATTCCATGGTGAATCCGAACAAAAAAAGAAGATTTTAATGAAAGGACTATTTTTATGAGTTTTGAAGTATTTGATGACATCAAGAAAATTTTTAAACAGATAGGCATTACAACTGCGGATCAAGGTTCAATTGTAAATTCGGTTTACACATTAAATGGGGTATTTAACGACGATAATTATAACTCTCTAACAGTAACAGTCATACATGACTATTGGCCACACTTTTCCTCAATATCTATATCTATTCCCTGTCTGACATTGCCAAGGAAAAAAATCTCTGTAGCCTATGAATTGATAAATCGTATCAATTGTTGCCTCAAATATGATCATTTCAAAATTAATCCGGAAGACCGTGCTGTTCAATTATATGCTGGGTTTTACAGTGGCATGGTCTCAGGTGACGAAGAAGAGGCAGATGAGGCAGATGATGATAGTGAGTTCAGTGATAGTATGGATTTTTATAGTTACTATCATCTCCGCATGTTAATCTCGCAGATGATCGGACGTTGTTTTCTATTTTCATCGCTATTCCAGGAACTAATTACCACCAATAAACCGGTGCAGACTATTTTTAATAATTTTATGAATAATCTTACTAAAGAGGAAAAAAATATTATCGACCATTGAATTAATTTGTACTTGTAATCAGGGGCTCATCTCTTCATCGGGATGAGTCCCACTTAAAATATCGATACACAATATTATTCTATAGGAGAACGGTTAATGACAAGCACTATATGGAAACCGGACGAGATCATCGTCCACAACGAGGTTGGAGATGACCCCATTACCATCAACATTCTGAATCAATGTCAGAATGTCCCGACCAGGTATATAAGCAGCAGCATGGCAAACGATGTCGTCGATGCCTCAGATATATTGAGAAACGCCGGATCAGGGATGCTGGAGAAAATCACGGCAGGGAAAAGGATCATGTTTATTGCTCCTGCCACTGATGTGGTTGATGAGTTTACAATACCAGATGACCGCCTTATGTGTCCCCACTTTGAAATACTGAAATTGGCCTCTAATGGCTGCTATTACAAATGCGACTGGTGCTTTTTAAAGCTGACCTACAGAGCACAACGACCATTTATCACTATCAGGGTCCAGTATGACGAAATCAAGAAGCAGATCCTGAAAAGGCTTAAAGATGCAACTGCGCCCATTATGTTCAATACCGGGGAATTGGCTGATTCCCTGTCTATGGAACATCTGACGGAAGCAGCAAGGACGTTTATCCCTTGGTTCGGAGGGCTGGACAATGGCTATCTCTTCATGCTGACAAAGAGCGACAACGTGGATGATATACTCAACCTCCCACATAACGGCCATACCATAGTCGCCTGGAGCATGAACAACGACATCATATCCAGAAAATTTGAAATCGGAGCGCCTTTATTTGATAGAAGGCTCGAAGCTGCATACAAGGTTCAACAGGCAGGTTATCCATTACGGATCAGGATTGACCCCATTGTGCCCTTTGAAGGATGGAAGACTGCTTACAGACATACTATGAGAAGAATCTTTCGGAGAATATCACCTGCGCGGGTTACTCTGGGTACTCTGAGATTTGAAGAGGGTTTTTACAAAATGAGGAATTCCATCTTCACAACCGGACCTGATCTTCCGGAAGTGATTGAAGGGATGCTTCCCATGTTTGACCCGAAGGTCTTTGAAAAGTCAAAAAGACCAAAGGTCGGGAAATACAGTTTCGCCGAAGACAGAAGAGTAGAGATATTTAATTTCATAATCCGGGAGATTAGAAAATATTCTGCCTGTCCCATAGCCCTTTGTAAGGAGTCCGCCTCTGTATGGGATAGGGTGGATCTTGATTTATCCAGATGTCAATGCGTCTGCCAGCTGGATTATGCGGATATGACGAGCTGATCTAACCAAATAGGGGCGAAAATAATTAATAGTAACTCTCGTAATAACAATATTTATTCCAATGGGAGAAAGCCAGCTTTGAGCGCTGGCATCCATAAATGCAAGGAGACTTAAAAATGGAAATTATCACAATGACAATGCATCGAGAAGATACATCGATCATTGATTTTTTAAAACACATGAAAAATACATCCGTGAGGCTATTGCCATCATCGAGTCAATTCAATTTTGACAAAGACACAATCCTGGATTTTCTCGACTCGGTAATCCAAAAATATCCGATCTCAGTTATATTGGTTAAATGTAAGCACGCAAAAATCAAGTCCAGACCGTTTACGATTAATTATATGTCGGGAGTTGAACACAAGCACTGGTCCTATGGAGATCCTTCAAGCCGACTGTATGTACTGGATGGGCACCAGAGGCTTCAGACTCTTTACTCGGCATATTTCGGTTCCTTTGACGGTGAGAGGTTATTTTATGATCTCTCTTTCTTTGGAGAAGGAAGGAGATTTATCTTTTCAGAGAAAAAAGAGAGCTCTGTGAGCTTGGTAAGAATGAACGAAGTAGCATCTGTCAGGCAAGTGATAAACACCAATGATGTTTTTAAGGCGTATAATATGAGCATCCATGACTTCGTCGTAGCATTCTATCACTCATTGAAATTGCATGTAACGACGATCAATATTTCGAAAATAGATGTCGGTGATATTGGGACTGCCTATGGCGAAGGATGGTCCATAAAGGATTATCAGAATAAACTGGAAGTGATTTTAAATATGTTGAGCGGCCTCAGGGACATCTCATACTTAAGGGACCTTTGCAACCGACTAGGATCTTTCCTGGAATCGGTGCAAAATTCGGAACAATGATTCCGCAAAGGGAATAATGTCGATCTTATTAGTTGATACACATTAATAGGAGGGGCCACTCCAACTCTGGGACTGGCCCCTTTTCTTTATCCCGCCAAAGTAACAATCCCACCACTGTCATCGATCCAAACCAAGAACAAATAAATGATCCGGATAATATTCTGGACATAATCATTTCCCATAAGGAGGAACAATTTATGCGAGAAGCACAATTCACGAGACCACTCACTGTAGTTTTATCAAAGGGCACATTTCTAAAAATCAAGACCATTACTGATGAAGAGAAAATATCCATGTCTGACTGGGTACGGAAAGCTGTTGATCAGGCAATGGAGAAGGAGAACCGATACATCACAGAAGGAGGGAATGAAAAATGACAAAACGCGAAATTGCCTTATCATATCTGGAAAAGGGACTATCGGTTATCCCGTTGAAGAGTCCAACGACGGTGAAAAGATCGACAAAATTTAAAGAAAAGGTACTGGAAGAATTTGAGGCGAATGTAGCTAGGCCAAATCCACGGGCAGAAGAAGATATTTACGAGGAGATGTTTAACAAAGAGTGCAAAAAGCCTTTACTGGCATGGAAACAATATCAAGAAAGACTCCCCACTAAAGAGGAAGTCAACAGCTGGTTCAACATGAATCCTGATGCCAACATTGGAATTATTACGGGGGCAGTCTCCAATCTGGTCGTATTTGACTTGGATTCGGAACATGCAGTTGAATATGCCGAAGAGCAAGGGGGATTCCCCGATTCAGTCAAAGTGAAAACTGGCAGAGGTTATCACATCTATATGCGGCATCCGGGATTTATTGTAAAAAACCAGGTTGAAGAAAAGTTGGATATTGATATACGCGGCGATGGCGGACTGGTTGTAGCTCCCCCATCAGTTCACGGTTCCGGTCATCAATATAAGTGGGAAGGGGGTTTTTCCATCTTTGAGGTAGATCCCGCCGAATGTACTCCATGGATGATCGATTATCTAAAATGCATAAGCGCCGCAGAAGTGAAACCTGAAACAGAAGGAAAGAAAGACACCCCTAAAGAAACAAAAAAGAAAGAACCTGCGGACAAGACTCAAAATGAAGGAGATAAAAAAGGATATGCAGACATCATCGCAAAAGGCTGTGTAAAAGGTAATCGCAATGACACTACCATAAGATTGGTCGGTCATTTACTGAAAACAGGGCCTAAAGAAGAAACATGGGAACTTGTCAAGTTATGGAATGAGCATAAAAACAAACCCCCTTTACCCCATGATGATTTGAAAGATATTTTTGAATACGTCTTTAACATGGAACAGAAGGGCAAGGTAACCGCTGACAGTTTTCTCGACAGCGCCGATTCCGCCCTTGCCGAGTATAATCAGAATTATGTAAGGATTCCGATTGCCGGTCAAACATCGCTTCATAATCTTGAAAAAGTGATGAATGGAGGACTTGCAGGTGGCAGATTCTATATCTTCGGCGGAATACCTTCTTCCGGGAAAACTGTCCTTCTGAATAATATCGCCGACAACATATGTCTCAATGGATATCCCGTTATCTTCTTCAGCTATGATGACGGTAAAGCTGAATTGCGTCATCGTACTTTATCCCGGTTCAGCGACTTTGGCATTGAAGATTATAACCTTAAACGAATACCCGATCTTAAATATGTTTTAAACGGTCCATCCATCAAGCAGATCCTTTCCTTAAAATATATCATTCAGGAAATGATCCCCGTTGAGAAATGGTCCGACCTGGTTGAGCAGATCAAAAAGATGCATGGGAAGGGTCCGGTGATTATCGTCGATTATCTGAGAAAGATGAAAACAAATTCAAAGATCACGGATGAAAGACTCAGGGTGGATGACATTATCGGCAAGCTCACCCAGCTTGCCAAAGATCAAAATATACCCGTGGTAGCGATATCTGAATTGGCAAGAGATTCCTATAGATCCGGCCAGCGGTTGAGCATGGCGTCATTCAAGGAATCAGGATCAATTGAGTATGAGGCATCATGGCTGGGTATCCTTGCGGCGGTGGAGGAGGGGAAGAACGGAGAGTATATTCTGAAGGATAATTGGGAAAACATTATCGAGCACGACGGCAACATCGATTTGATTATCTTCAAGGCGAAACGGGGAACTGGTTATACCGGAAAGGTACCGCTGAAGGTGGATAAGAACAGCATGACAGTCAATGACCGGCCTGTCGAATCAGCAACTAAACAAACACCCAAGAATCCCATAAAGACAAAATACTAATAGGAAGGATTAATGTAATGACAAAGGAAGAAACATTATCAACACTAAGTAGAATAATAGATGACTATAACGCCTTGAAAGACCCCAAGTACAGGAACGCAGATATTGATATCTTAAAGAGGGATTATAACCTTCTCATGGAGATGAAAGAATTTCAGAAGGGGAATACCGAGTATGCGCATATTGTGAATGCCATATCTCAGACGATTAATAAGATGACCCCCAAGAATGAAAACGGCTGGAGATCTGTTTCTGAAAGAGGAATCAATAAAGCGATTCCACCAGTGGTCAGGAAAAAGAATCAGGTTGCACAGACTTCTTTTGAATGGATAGACAAGAAATCCAGAGAATCCTGTTTCATCAATAACGGTTATTGGGGGGCCAAGAATTATATGGTCATGGATATCATCGGGTATTATTTACTTTTGAAAGAAGGGAAGAACCTTTTGCCCAAAGAACCGGCCCCCATATTTAATGATATGAACAGTATCGCCATAAGGGAATCAAGTGTCTCCGGCAATAATATCCCATTATCAAATCAGTCAACAATGAATGACCAGGATATAAAACGAATTGAAAATACGAGATATTGGATTCTATTTGACGACATGGAATTCAGAAAGTCCACTTCCCTCAATATGAGTTCAAATGAAATACGTGATCTTCTTCTGGAAACCTCTCGGGTTGAGTTCAAACTGGTCTTTCCGGTACGAATGTGGGACGGGAAAAAGGCAAAAGAGCAGACTTATAATATGAACCTCTTTAGCAGATTATTTGAATTTGGTTATGTGGACAAAGACACGAGAAGTGATGGAGTTGTCCAAAACAGGGAATATCGTATTTCCTTTAATACTACCCTCGGAGAGTTGTTTGCCCATAACCTTCTTTCAAAAAGCTATGACTGGTTGGACAATCGGTTTTATAGTCTTCCCTACAATGCTCAGATCTTCTACAGACGGTTCCTAATCCACAATGACTATGCGAGTATTCCCTTGAAGATTGAAACGATTGCAGAGGCTTTAAGCCTTCAGGACAAAAACATTACCAACCTGGTCGGCACCATTGAGACAAATATATTGAAACCTCTCATCGAATACGGGTTGATTGACTCCTACGAGAAAAACGAGGAAGGACTCTTTGGATTGAAGTTTACGATCAAGAGATCAGAAAAGCGAAAACCGGATGAAAACAATTCTCAGAAATAACCTTTTGCCTACTGGGGATGCAGGGTCTGTAAAGAAAGGATGTGGGGTCTGTAAAAGAAGGATGCAGGGTCTGTAAAAAAAGGATGCAGGGTCTGTAAAACGGGTGATTGCGTGAAACCAATAGAAGTAAAACAGAAACAGATGTTTTGAATCAGATACAAGATATTATAAGATATTATAAGATATCTTAATCCAAAAAACCCTCTCTCCCTGCGGGGTCGGGTTTTTGTGGGACTGGTTTTTATTTTTTTTGTTTTATTTTAATAAGAGCAGAAATGGTTTATTCCTGATAGAAATTCTTACTTGAAGGTTGAGATGAAATTTGGACAAGTAAAGTTATAATCTTATCTTTAACTCTTAAAATCTCGGAAGTAGTGGTCATAAGTTTAAGATAAAGTCTTCTTGTAATATTCTTGTTTTAAAAAACAAAAAAACAAAACCAGTCAGAGAAGGATATAGGTGGCTGCTGCTACTTCTGGTTATATTCGAATAATACCCTCTTAAACCTTCTTAAGTTTTCATGGGAAGGAGATCTTCGGTAACTTATATATAGGGGAGGAACAAGAAAGAAATGGCTCCTAAGCCACTATTTGAAGTTGATGAGTGGTAATGGATTTATTAAAAAACGCAGACTTCTGCGTATTTTATATTGAACAGATTCTCAGAACATCGAAATTACGTTCTTAACTCTTTCAGATCATTCTTATATTGAGGCTGATTTTCAGCGTTCTTGGTAAAATCAATGATGCCGGATAGATATTGATAACGGGTTGTAATCTTTATGGGAACAATTTCAGTTGTCATAGATATGGGTGCGTGAGACTATCTTCCTGAACTCAAGTGTCAGGCAATTTCTACTGGCGCACTTTCTTTCAACCGGTATTCAACACTCACTGTCATCTGGTGATGATCAGCTCTTACATTCATTATTAATTCTAATATAATCATTGACATAAAAGTCCTGTTTTCTTATATTTTGCCCATAATGAGAGACTAATATGTCAATCGAAACCAAATCCCGAACAGAGCAATCTGATAAAGCCGACAATAAGATTGGCGGAACACCTCCCTGGAGCGAAGCTGTGTTCCGAGCACTGGCGGACGATATCATTGACGGTGTCTACTGCATCAACACTGACGGATATTTTGTCTTTATAAACAGAACAGTCATAGAACGATCAGGCATTCCTCCTGATAAATTTTATGCATCGCATTTCCTCGATATAGTTCATCCTGCATACCATGATCTGGCCGCACAGAATTTTCAAAGAGTCATGAGAGGAGAAGAAGGTATACCGTATGAGTTGAGATATGAAAGAACCGATGGACAGGAAATTGTTGTGGAAGTAAATTCAAAACCGCTCTGTAGTGACGGGCAGGTCATTGGTTTGTTGGGCATTTCGCGAAACATCACGGAACGGAAGTTAGCAGAAGAGAGGATAAAAGCAAGCGAGGGGCAATTCAGGACCCTTATAGAATCAATTCCTATCGGTATTGTCATCTACAAGGGCACGAAATACAGCTACGTTAACCCTGCCGTTGAAAAGATAACGGGATATACAGGGGATGAGCTTTATCTGATGGATGTATGGGAGATAGTCCATCCAGAATTCAGAGACAAAGTAAAGGAATATGTGCATAAGCAGCAAAAAGGAGACCCCTCCCCAAAACTCTATGTAATAAAGATCGTCAAGAAGAGCGGTGAAGAACGATGGGTGGAACGGGGTGCGATTCCCATTGGGTTAGGTGAAAAACCGTCAGTGCTTATCACTCAGAGGGATATCACCGACTATAAACGGGCGGAAGAGGCATTGCGAGAAGCACACAGAAGGCTGGATGACATTATCGAGTTCTTACCAGATGCGACGTTTGTTATTGACGCTGATAGTAAAGTCGTCGCCTGGAACAGGGCCATAGAACAGATGACTGGGGTTCCCAAGACGGCGATGATTGGCAAGGGAGAATATGAATATGCGCTCCCCTTTTATGGTGAACGAAGGCCTATTTTCATCGATCTCACCCTTTTACCGGATACTGAATTTGAGAAGGGAAAGTACGATATTGCTCAAAGGAGTGCGGATACGATTTACGGTGAAACTTATGTTCCAAAAATATACGGAGGGAAAGGCGCTTATTTATCCGGAGCGGCTTCGAGATTGCGCGATACAGCGGGAAATATCATTGGTGCCATAGAATCCATGCGCGACATCACCGAGCGCAAGCATGCTGAGCATGAATTGGCAAAATACCGGGAAGATCTTGAGCAATTAGTCGCGGAAAGGACGCAGGAGCTGGAAGACAAAACAAAAGCCCTTGAGGAAGTCAATATCTCCTTGAAAGTGCTCTTACGACACCGGGAAGAAGACAAAAAAGAACTGGAAGATCGGTTCGTAATGAATATCAAGAAGCTTATTATGCCCTTTGCAGAAAAAATGAAAAGGACTCATCTTGATGAGCGGCAACTGGCTTATCTGAGCATCATAGAAAAGCATCTCAATGATATCACATCGTCGCTGACAAAAAGAATACATCAATTCAATTTCACCCCTAGAGAGATTGAAGTTGCATCTTTGCTAAATGAAGGCAAGACAACCAAGGAAATTGCCACGATTATCGGAATAGCGAACAGTTCTATTAATACCCACAGGAACCAGATCAGAAAAAAGCTTGGTATCAGCAAGAAAAAAGTTAATCTCCGTTCTCATCTCCAATCCTTCGATTAATGTTGAATTAATCTCCACACTATCTCCATTAAAATCCAATATTGCCATTTTGCTGATTCACCTCTATATGCGTGAGCATATTCGTAGCCAGAGAATAATAATCCTAACCATAATCCATTTTCATAAGGTGCTATATTGCCTTCAGCCAAAGTCCTCTGCCCTTATTGTAATTGCCAGGTCGATATTAAATAATTTGGCCATGGTTGGATAGGGATATGTTGCGAGACAATTATATTCAATTCTGACCAGCAACCTTCTACGACGGTCCAAGAGGGCACAAAACAAAAACGACCACCCAAAAAGCTCGATCGCGAAACAATGAAGAAGCACATAACAGAATGAAACTGGATATTCATGGTATAAACTGCCAGACGCCCATATTTATAATAATTATAAACCTATACAACGTATGAATTCAGAGAGGTTATGATATCAATATTCTTGGCCTGTTCCAAATGCGGCCCATTGGCTAAAGTGGAATTAAGTGGCGACGTCAAACGGAAGACTGATCATATTAAACAAAGACCCTAATAAATATGAAAAGGAGGATCAGATGAAAAGTATTAAATTTCTGTTGTTTATTGTATTGATGTATTTTATGGCAGTCTTTCTAATCACATGCGGGGGTGGAGGAGACGGGGGTGGCGGGGGTGGAGGGAATGTACCCGTTAATCTAGGAATAATGAAGGACGCTATCAATTACACAGGGACTTACCAAAATCCAACAAGCATCACCTATACAAATAAGTCGGGGAATGTAGTCACAGTTACAGCATTTCCCGGAAAGATTTCGATCGTTGTCTCACCAACAACACAAATTTCTGTGGTTACCAATCTGGTGAAGAATAATGGTGGTTCTATTATCGCTCAAATTCCATTACTCGGTCTTTATTGGGTCTCTGTCACGCCCGGAAATGAAGCCACCTTCATTTCCGCGCTGCGGGCAAATCCTTTAATAGTCAAAATATATCCGACAGTGCCAAGTCAGCTTAGCACAAGCCAAATAATCGGTTCGGTTGGTAACCTGGATACGGCACCGATGAATAACGATCCAACTCCTCTTACTGGACAAGGTGACGTCGTTCAGTTTGATTCTTTCTCTGGGGGCGCAGGAGGGACATGCTGCCAAGGAGGCTCATGTGTTGTTAGCCATGGTCAGTTTGTCGGATCCATTCTAACGAATGATTTGGCTGGCGGGCCAGACATTTCGGTCTCACAATATCAAGCTACTACCCCTGGATTAACCCCCATCATTATTTCACCGGGGGATCTTGCATTTCATTTAGCTAGAGTCGCCCAAGGAGCCGCCAACGATAACGTGGTAAAAGTAGTCAATCTTTCTCTACAGGGCATATTTCATTATGCTGCTAATGGTAATGCATTGGGTAATGACGATTTGGACCGCCACAACTGCGTAACTGCAGATTGTAATCAGTTGCTCTCTGACGAAGAAGCCTTCTTGGAGCAGTTATATGTGACTGTAGAAAATATGGACTCCTCAGTTCGCAATCACTTGGTAGTCATTGTGTCGGCAGGAAATAGTGGATTAGATTTGACGGGAGAAATGAACTTTCTCAATTCTCTTACACCAAACGCCGCGAAGCATATCCTCCTCGTAGGCGGTACAGAATCGGATGGCACTCCTGATGCTGGTTTAAACTCAGCGCAAAAACCCTCTGATATGATTTTTGCCCAAGGCAAAGACGTTACATCACCTCTTGGTTGTAAATCATCCGGGACTTCTTTTGCAGCACCTCAGATTTCTAGACTCGCAGCTCAGATAGCCAAAAAGCATCCAGAACTTACAGGGGATCAAATCATTCAAGCCATCAAGGATGCGGCGCCTAAAGGGACGCAATCAGTCTCTTTCCTGCCCCAAGGATACTATACTATTCCTACGTTCGCCCAGGTCGAGAAACTTTTGGGATCATCGACGGGGGGTGTAACGATTCCTGGTACTTGGAAAGGAACTTTTAATGTTAAGGATGCTTCTTACACTTACGGATCATTGGATTATACCAACACGACAACAGGATCTATAACACTTGCTCTCACTCAAAGCGGGTCAAATGTAACTGGGAAAAATACTATTACTAACCTGCAGGATTCTTGTATATTACATGATCCAACCTCATTCTGTATTCCTGAGCCGCACTGTTCTTCAGCAGGGGACATTATCACAACCGTTAATTCGAGCGGGAATTTAAATGTGACGTTCTTCGTCTTTGATTGTATCGATTATCCGCCGTTTACAGCTAACATCACCGGAAATACGATGACCGGCAATTTCAGCAAGACATCGGGCATTGGACCCAGTACAACAGAGCGGACGGGAAGTTTCACTGTGACGAAACAGTAACTTCAAATTCGTACATGAAAGGAAGCAATACAGAAACAAATATCTACGAACCAAATTTCGTGGTGGTAGGAGGTAACTCCTGCCACCACGAGAGATAGGAAAGCAGCCATCGGCAACCTTTCTGTTCCATTGAGTACTTCAAGTCGCAATCAGCTGTATAATCTCATCACATGGGCTGAGGAGTTGTAGGGTATGCCGTGTAAAACGCATGACTAGTCGGTTAAAGTCCGACCGTGGGAGTTCGGTAGTTCGCCCACGTAGCTTGAGGGAGGTGCAAAGGGTAACCTGAAGCACTAAGTTCTCTAACAAAGGCTCCTATAGGGAGTCGAGCAAACCTGCGGGCCGCAGCGCGAGCGAACCCGGATGTAGCCTCGAAACACACGATGGAGTTGTCGACCCTCTCCTACTAAGGGGAAGACCGGAGCATCTATCCTGACGATAACTACCATAACCGATAGATGGGCTCCCGGGGTAACAGGGGTGGCACGCAGGGGCAGCCATACGAGAATGAACGCGGGAGACCCTCGTCGATGCTCTTCAGGAGGGCAACCGGTAGATATAAGGAAACGAAGTTTTACCGGGTCGGCGAGGGAGTCGGATTTGTCCATATTACCGCTTGCATCTCAAGGACAGCATAACCTTGGGAGAGGGAAGGGACAATACCTTCATCATGCTTCTGAAGGAGAGAAGGAAAGGAGATTGCGGTAACGCTATCAACTCCAAAGATTCCAGGAACTCCGGTGGGAGCTATACCTGAAGGCCAAGTGAAAGCGAAAGCCTCTGGGAGAAGATGATTGGAAAGCCGTATTCGGGAAAACTGAACGTACGGTTTGACGAGGGGGAGCTGGAGATAGAACCGTTTGGCGACTACGCCAGCTCTCTACTCTACTGTAGCCAATAACTCATCACCCCTCCCCATTTCCCCATAAACACCTTAACACCTCACCTCTCAGACAACAATTCCCTTTTCAGATTTACCAGATCCAGATTCGCATGGTGTTTGCATCCTAAACACCACCTAAACAGGCCTAAACACCTGTCCATGAGATTTGCAGAAAACGAACTGGGTAAGTTTTCCCATAGACATCTTCTCTTTGTAACTACCTTCATGCATATAGCTCAATGGCTTTTTCTCTTACTCTGTCGTATTCCGCCCCAGTTAATTTACCCTTCTCTTTTAATTTATCCAATTCCTCCAATCTATCTGTTAGGGTGAGGTCGTGACTCAGAATCCTCTCCACAGCTTTTCGGGTTCCTTCTTCTGCAATTCCCATAACAATTGCTTCAATCGCTGCCCACTCAATTTTTTTTGCTCTCTCTGATAATATCACTTTTCCTATTTTTCTTAAGAGCTTTTTGTAGTCCATAGTACACCTCGCATTTACATCGTTTATAATTTGATAAGAAAACTAAGACTCAGAAATGAATAACCACACATCATTTTTTTATTTTCAATCTCTACTGAAGATTTATAAGTCTTCCCCTATGAATGTAGCTCAATGACTTTTTTTCTTATGATGTCATACTCCTGCATGGTTAATTTATTATTATCTCTTAATTTATCCAATTCATTCAATCTTTCTGATAGGGTTATTTTGTGCTCGTGGCTTAGAATCTTATCTACAATTTTTTCGGTTCCTTTTGCTGCAATTAGCACACCAATACCTTCTGCCGTGTCCTTATAAATTTTTATTGCTTTCTTTGAAGTTAACACTTTTCCTATATTCGATAAAATCTTGCCGTAGTCCATAGTACACCTCGCATTTACATCGTTTATAATTTGGTAAGAAAACTAAGACTCATAACAGAGAAAAGAAATATGTCATGATCCCATTTCCGATACATTTTTTATTATAATTTCCCACATATTTTCCCTCCTTTAATAGAATGTAAAAGTTACTGAGCCATTGTTTATATCAATTTTTCTGTATATTGATTTTTTGCAGTTTTTGAGAGCCTGCAAAACATTCGTTTCTTCAGACTTTGGAAAGGTATAACCAGTCAGTAATCTATAAGTTTTACTGATTGATTTTGGTAATTCATATGTGCTCCCTATTTCGCCAATATAATCTCTTAGCTGTCCTCGAATGATAATTTCATGACCACCAATCAGGGGAGAAATTTCACCTGATTTTTCTCGAATTGCTACCTCTTGCCTAACATTCCTAAAATCAATGCTATCACTCGGTTGCACTTGACGCCAACTTGAAGATTCGGGACCTTCCTTTGGTGATTTAATTTCTCCGATGATAACGATATTCCCCTTTACTGCGATATAGTCCGGCTTGCTCATGTGAGAACTTCCTATACCCTTAATGTCGTCCTCGCCATAGTAACGGTAACCTTCACTCTCCAGCGCTTTTTTCGCTTTCTTGTAAAATTCTTTCTTCCCTTCCATAAAATCATTCTTCCTTTCCTATGAACTTCTCGGGATAAAACCAACCCTCTGGAGGATCTTGATTACTGGATCTGAAAAGGGCTCGCCAGAAGGACTCCTTCTCTGCCTGTGCATAAACGTAGGGACCATATTTTTTGTAGATATCACTGGGTATATAAACAGCACGTTGTTTACCGAATAACGCCAGCAATTTATCACCGACACTTTTCTCCGGTAACTTAATAGTCATAAATTCACGATTAATCTGATGAAAATTAACGTTTCTTTATCTTCAACAGCTGATCCAATATTTTTAGCAATTCTTTCCCTATCTGTTTAAGAGATTTTAAAATCGATTCATTTGGCGGCTTTATTATGGAGCTACTGAACATGATCCCTCCTGATGATCCCATGGCTATAATAAAAAACCTCCATCAAAATGCTGAGAGCACTTCTCAGGAGGCTAACTTTTGCAAACCTCGCAGGGCCTATGCATATCTACTCTTTTCGGTAAATATCATCAGGCAAAATTATTAAGATTAAATCCCCCTCCTTATTCTATCTTTGTAATGAGAGGATGATTTATATCAGTTAGCGGTATAAATACGCCCAATACATAGAGTATGTCAAGATCATTCTGTGCATTGGATTGTTTTTAATCCCTGAGGATTCTGACAGTATATAAATCCAAAAGGGGGCAAAAAGTGGATACCAAGCAGATGATCGGCATTAGAATCGGAGAATTGCGGGCTAAAAAGGGAATGACCCAGGAAACACTGGCTGGCAAAATGGGGATTAATCCCAAGTATCTCAGCAGCATTGAAAGGGGTAAAGAAAACCCCACACTGGATACCCTTATTAAACTCGCCGAATCTCTGGAGGTCGATCTCAGTGATATTTTTGCTCTGGTTCAAATTGAAGATCCCAGAAAAAGAAAAGCCATCCTCGAATCATTGTTAAAGAAAGCAGATGATGAACAGTTAAAAATCGCAGCAAGAGTATTAAAGGTGATTATCGGCTGACAGAGAAAAAGATTCCCCAAAAATACTTATCGATATCTCCAATAAAGCACCACCAATATTCCCGTCAGAAAAAGTGAAAGAACATTCCCAAAAATAAAGACCAAGTCTTTTTTATAAAGCGCATAGGACAGAATCAGCGTCATCCCGACCATCAAAATCGCAAGATAAGTTGCACTCAGCCCATTGACGCACTTTGTCCGATATGTCTTGATGAGTTGTGGAAGAGAACTGGTACACATAATCAGTGAACCAGTAATTCCCAGTATTCCAAAAAATTGTGCCGCGTCCATTAATCATTACCTCCTCGTTGAGAGAGATACTTCTAATTCTAAAATCTCCCCAAAAATAAAAAAGGCCTCCGTCAAAATGCTCGAGAACATTTCTCGGGAGACCTACTTCTTTTCCAGATCTCAGAGGGTCTGTCCGTCTTTACATGGAGTAAATTCACAGACAAGATTTTGCAGTAGTATAATGACGCTAACAAAAATTGTCAAACGAAAAATGATTCAGTATTGATGAACGTCTATTGGAAGATCAGGTGTGTCTTGTAGTAGTGGATTTTATCAGGCAGGTAAAAACAAAAAAATAAATGGTCAGGACAAGGTTGGTTCTACTTCTACAGTTCTTCAGAATATTAAAATAGAGAGATCAACAGAATCTCTTCTTATCATTGCGGCCACTTTTTCTTGACACACAACTCTCTTTTCCCTATACTTTGCGAACGAAAAAACAAGGTTCTTATCAAATAGGTTCAACAGACGAGTTAGGGGGTTGGGTGTTCCAATGCCGAAGCATATCGAGATGACTATTCAAGACGTGGTAACAATGTCGGACTCCGCTTCTGCATCTAGCTCTGCTATCACAAAAACATCATCCGAGATTACCTTCGTTTTAGCTACACCGTTGCGCATCAGAGAGCTTTATGGACTTCCGTCCAATATACGAGTGCAGCGCACTGGAGAAAAACAGAGCATCGTGCATAGATATGAAACAGCGATAACCCCCATAATCCTTGCGGAGGCAAGAAAAAATACGGACGCTATTTTGGATTATATTTTTTCGATAACACGCCAAGAAACGAATTATTCTATATCTACATTCACGCAGATAAAGGAGGGCGACAATCCACCAAAAGGATGGGGCACTGTGTCAACCGGAATGGATGTGTACCTTATATTTGAGGAACGCGACAACCTCGACTTAACTTCGATCTTTTCTGGTTCAAGTGTTGGGACTAATGACAAAATCATTTTTATTCGCGAATATGCCGCGTTCAAGAAAGCCAAAGAACCACAGTATAAGCTTGGGCATGCATACGTCATAATTGAGAAACTACAAGCATTGCAAATTCAGTCTGTGCGTCCGAAGACTGATGAGGACCCCACACTTAACGAAATCCGAGCTTTCCGAAACTTTACTCACCACCTAAAACTAGATAGTGATCATCAGATAAAGATTATCGAAAACGCAGGAATAAGCGACCCACGAAATTTTAACCACCATGACGTCGAGCAGATAGGGATTATCAATCGCCTGATTCCTAAATTTGATACGTACCTTCGAGAAGCTTTAGAGCAAAATGGGATTACCTTCAACGTTAATACATAAGCCTAATTGAAACTCCCCGTCACTTACTTGCACTCAGACAGATCTACTTCAGGTTCCGGAAGTGACTTGATTAATTCTTCAATGAAGCTAGCGTGTATTACCTCAGCTAATGCAAGAGGGGTTACAACTTCCCGTGTCTCATAGAGCTGTACGACACGTTGAGATAATCTGCGCTCAGTTGTCACGACACCCATGATACCTTGAATACACCCAAGATGTGTTTTACCTTCATATATTGGCTGCTTCTCGTAAAGATAAACGGGTCCGCCACTATTACCTGGGAATATGGTGAATGAGAACAGAAATGTTTTAGTCTTTTTCGTAGGCAAAAGTGGATACGATGCAACTTTTCCACTCCTCAAGATTGCGAACCCATCTGGATTAGCTTCTTCCCCAAAAGGATATCCAAGGCAAAACAACTCATCACCAGGACCGATTTCGTACTCTTTTATTTTCTCATCAGCAAAGATAAGCGACATAGGTACTAGTGAACGAATCACTTTTTTTGGTAGGCGCACATGCATTACCGCTAGGTCTACTTCGTTATGTTTCCGCCATAACTCCTTTGCCCCATCACGAATGTGTAGAGGAATTTCTGTGCGTTCCCACTTGCCTGCCTCGGTAAGCTGCCTGAAGACAAGAATAACATTTTCGTCTTGAACTGCCGCTAGAACATGATGAGCAGTAACAAGTGTGTAGAAATGAATCTTAGGGTCTTTAGAGCTGGGCTTACCAATGATAAAGCCAGTACCAATTGAGCCCTTTCCTACAATTTTGCAGGTCGATTCCATCATAGCAACATTGATATTCACGGTCGTTTGCTGCTCAGCTCCCGATTGCATGCTCATCAAAAAGACGAAAGCAAAAACGGTGAATAATGTTAAGGCTCGCATACTTTATCTCCGATTTTTTATTTTTAATTATAAATAGTGTAAATGAACAGTTGAAAAATTGTTGCTTCATGACCATTCTGGTGCCGGTCGAGATATTCAGATGAACACAGTACCACTTGAGATTTTATTATAACTTTAGCATTTAATCAATCATGGGTTAGTGAACCCTCATCCTTTGAATAGAGGCTTCATAGACCGCGGTATCATACCGTCGATTTTTTTTGTCACCTCTTTATGATCAATCATAATCTTTCCAGACTCATTCTTGAGTGGAATACCATGTTCCGTTCTCAGGTGCGCCAGATGGTCCGACACATTTTGTTTTGTCGCGCGACACTTTTTGGCTATCTCCTCTATCGTTGCTCCATCGAGTATCATTTCGTCAATTTTCGATGCGGTCGTATTTAATCGGTGACCCAGCCAATTTTTATTTCTGGATTGATCCATTCCTCTGACGAGTTCGTATACTGTTTTTTCGTACTCGTGACCGTCAGATCTGCTCATGTTCCAGTACCTCCTTGGAGTGCTTTTTTGGCGCTGTTTTTAATTTCGCACATGATTAAGTCTCAATGCATGCTATATCATTTCCCTGGTCTGTGCAATGTAAGGGGTTCAGTTGAGAAAACAACGATGCCGATCAGGAATGGACGTTACCAGGAAGTCAATACGGATCTGCACGCGTGATAGTATTTGGAGTGAGATATATTCCTGAATCATGCAGGCGAGTAGCGAGATGATTCCATGAACATCAGAGTTAGTTTTTTAACTAATTCATCTTATTCTTCTATTATTGCTTATTTGTGGGATTCTATCATAATACCATGAACTGGGTGGATGACTGATGGCTGATTGCAACCTTTATAGGAAGATTTTCAATTGCGGTAAATGGATGAGAGCTGCTTCATAAAAACATTAGGTGTATTTGCTCTTATTTCATTCATGAATATCGTGCCCTTCTAAGCTCCCTTTTGTAGTAGATTTCCTCTGCTAACAGTGATATTCAAAAACACATATGTAATGTAAGATTTTAAATTTCCTAACCCTTTAACCAGAGACGAGGGTACTATGGACGGATCATTGAAATCCTGGTACTGAAATAGTACGGGGTTTCTTTTGTTGAAGCAAATGAATCAAAATTTAATCTCAATAAAAAAAGAGAAAACAGCTTTAATGGACACTCAAAGTCTTAGTTGAGACGACAATAGCACAATTACAATCTTAAGTTGAGGTGATCATATGAGACAAGAAATCTTATTCAGTCGGGGTAGCTTGTATCAACTATTTAAAAATATAGAGAACTCCATCGTTTCAGAAATTGAGGGGTATAACGAAGCAAAAGTAAACGAGAATATTGATAATCTATGTAAAGCTATTTATAAGAAAAATTCCTTAGAAGCTCCCATATTGGACGACCAAAGTATCAAAACAGTGGAACAAGGAGAGATGGAAGTTCCTAACCGGGGAACTCGCAGTACAAGAAAAATAACTTATGTTAAGATTGAAATACCATTCAGCGGGGATGGACAGTTGTTTCAATTCGTGCCATCTCAATCTATCATGACTCATATCGGGGCCGAGTTATTTAATGATCGAATGAATCTGATATATGAAATGAATGATCGCACATCAGCCCAGATAAAAAGTGAGATGGATAGGGATATTAGAGATATAAAACATAATTTAGCTAATATTCAAAAGGAAGTAGCTGCTTTTAATCCTAAAATAAATGTCTTGGCCCGCGAAAACATTGAGAGGCGGAAAGAGAAGTTGAAAAAAGATAGGGAAGTTATAGAAGGAATAGGATTTCCGTTTAAGGATAAATAAGAGAATTAATCTTTTGAATGTTAAGTAATCCTGAATCGAACGAAGATAAGACTATCGAATTCATCAGGACAGAGCTGGTGAAAGCATCACCGTCGATTGGTCGAAGGGTGTTTGAAAAGTTTGCACTTGCTGCCCTCGGAAGTATACCTTGGGTGGGTGGATTCATAAGCGCAGCCTTAAGCCTAAAGATGGAAGAAGGGAAACATCGGGTTACCACTATGCAGACACAGTGGTTGGAAGAACATTCAAAAAAAATAGAACGACTTTGGGAGACACTGAACGAAATAGCAGTGCGATTTGAGACTCTGGGCGAACAAATTGACGAACGCATTCAGAGTGAGGGGTATTTAGATTTGGTCCGAAAGGCATTTAGGGTTTGGGATCATGCCGATACTGATGAGAAACGTCGTTATGTAGGAAATATTGTCTCAAATTCGAGTGGAACAAGACTTTGTTCGGATGACGTTGTTAGGCTATTTATTGACTGGATAGCGATGTACCATGAATCGCACTTCGCGGTGATTCGAAAAATATACCAAGAGCCAGGGGTGACTAGGTATAATATTTGGCAAGAAATCTATGGAGAGTTTCCTCGCGAAGATTCTGCTGAGACAGATCTTTTTAAACTCCTGATACGTGACTTAAGTACAGGTGGTGTTATTAGGCAAGCACGTGACACTACGGAAGATGGAAAGTTCCTACGCAAACAGTTGCATCGGCAGAGAGGACATGCTTCATTGACAATGGAATCGGCGTTTGAGGACACTAAGCCTTATGTTTTAACTGAACTGGGAAAGCAATTTGTACATTATACCATGACCGAGGTTGTACCCCGCATTGGTGATGGCGTAGGCGAGATATAATTATGTTTAATTTGTTCGAGTCCTGGGAAGAATAAAAGTTATGGCTTTATTAGTATCCGTAATCTTCCCTTCTGCATCGGCTATTCTACGAAAATAAATATCCTTTTTTAGACTGGTATATTGATTGTTAGAAATGAGTTGGGACTTATATTATTGCGGGAACGCTGCAATTACCGTTATATTCGTCAGACAATAGTGACCCCATGGAAGATATTGTAGTTCTTGAATGGAAATTCTCTCCTCCAGACTACTTTGAGGAACCTATTCACATAAAAGTGGATGACTATGTAATGGCGATCAGCAATGGCACGGTCGAGGCACGGATTAGGCCTGAAACATATGATAAAGACCAAAATTTGCGGGATAGGCTTCATAGCTCATTGAACGATCTGTTTCTAGGAGTCCAGTTGTTATCACATAAGCCATATGACTTGTCCAAGGCTTCGATGTATCGCCTTCATCCCGATGGCCGAAAGGATATTACAATATTTCTAGAGCCTATTGTCGCTGGGGTATCTGTGGGGGAACTTGACTTCATTGTTAAGGATAAAGATGGAAATGTAATAAGCGATTCAAGACACGAAAGGATTCAAAAGAAGCAGAAGTTGGCAAAACTTGCGGAGAAGTATTGCCGGAAAGATCCTGTCGTTGCCTCCGTCCTGCGCAGCTACAATGAAGCTGTAAACGACCCTGACAATGAGTTAGTGCATTTGTATGAAATTCGTGATGCCATAGCAAAATACTTCGGAGGCGAGTCAGCTGCGCGAAGTACTCTCGGTATTAAAAAGAAAGAATGGTCAAGATTGCGAAAGCTGGCCAATGATGAGTCCTTAAGACAAGGAAGGCACAGAGGCAAGAATCTCGGAGCTCTGCGTGGTGCCACCGAAGGGGAGTTAGGAGAAGCGCGCAGTATAGCGCGTAATATTGTTGTGGCTTACTTGGACTATTTGGAAAGTCCAAAGTGATTTTTGCTAACAAGCCGCTTCAACGGAAGGCTAATATGTGAGAAGACGGATAGCGAATCTTGGCATATTGTTCCTGCTCACCTTTTCAATATGTCTTGCATCCTGTCTGAACCGGATCATAGAAGAACCCTCCTTCGTACTCCGCGAAATCACCCTCAAGCTCAACTCCCTTACGGAGGCAAATCTTCTCACCAGTCTCGATGTCCAGAATCCGAACCGCTTTGACCTTACGCTTAAGTCTTTCGAATATGTTCTTTTCCTTGACGACAAGGAACTCGGAACCGGTCACATGGAAAAGGAAATTATCGTCCCTTCATTATCAACAACGCAGGTAGAGGTATCTGTCGCTGCAAAGTTCAAAGACCTGGGCGGTATTCTGAAAACAATGATCTCCGGACATGACATGCCTTACAAGATAGAAGGAAAGGCTTCGATTGGAACGACCTTTGGCAGCCGTGATTTTACTTTATCTAAAGACGGTCGGACTAATCAGGTACCTTTATAAGTGCCTCCACGATAATGGCTAAAAAGAGAAATAGAAAGAAAGATATTCCTATAACGGTATCATATGAAATTGAAGTCGAAGACTGGGATGTAAGTTATTACTTTGGACTGAATATAGCCCCAAAGGACTTAATTCAAGGTGCGTATTGGGAAACCGCTAAGTTGATCCTTGTAGGGAGGATCATTCAACCAGTCTTAGAAAAAGCAGGCAAAGCCATGATTGAAATCGCAAGCGATCCTCAGATGGATGACCATTGGCAATCAAAACCAACGATAGTATCCGCAAAAGCTATAGGCTGGATGGAAATCCCGAGAGGGGATGATAAACTTACATTCTATTGTTCTGTCCCATCTCGGTCGTTGCCATTCATAGCACTCGCTGCTCAGTCAGGGAAAATAAAATATGCTTCGATGTCTGGGACCAAACTTAAATGGAGGCGAGGTACAGTTTCAAGTCTTAGTCTATCAATGCACAGAGAGGATGAGTAAAAAGCGCAGACTCCTGCTTATTTGATACTGGATAGATTTCTGGAACATCACGATTACGTTTTTAACCATAACAGATTATTCTGGTATTGTAGGTGATTTTGCCAATTCTATGACAATACCATGATGCTTTGTGGAGATTGATAACGGCCGGTAATCCTTATGGGAAGGATTCCGGTTGCGGCAGATGGGTGGGTGAGAAGAACTTTCTGTACTCATCAAAATGTCATTTTTGACCAATGTACGAGACTTCAATTGGAAATCAATAAACCACCCTTGACTTTTTATTTATTGAGAGTAGTAAAATAATGCCGTTAGGGCATCGTCAAAAGGTTAACAAGTAATCTGAACCCTTTTTGTAAAGGTGATGCCATGAGGAACTTATTGAAACCCCGTTTCACAAAAGAGGCGGGGTTTTATTTTTCTTAGAGGGCATCGTTTATTGCCTACCATTAGGGAACGAAGGAGGTGGATTATGGATAGTCGAGTGAGTCGTAGGGAGTTTCTCACATATTCGGTAGCGACGGGTATGCTTATCGCGGCAGGAGATGAAATAATAGAAAGCGTGATGGCACAAGCTAACAGGGGGGTCACCGAAGTAGATAAGTTGACTGTTTGGGTGGTGACGGACAATTACTATGATTTGAACAGACTGGACGTAAAGGTCGCGAAGCGGTACCGTTCTGATCATGAGAAATCCATCCACGCTGAACACGGCATTTCTTTTTATGTGGAGACGGTGGTCAACGGGAAGAAGAGCACCTGCATGTACGATTATGGACTCTTCCCGGTGGGTGTGATCAATAACATAAAACTGCTGGGTCTTGACATTGGAAAGACAAATGCCTTCAGCCTGAGCCATGGCCATTATGATCACTTTATGAGTTTAGTCAGTATCCTGAAAGAGAATCAGTCACAGATCGCAAGGGGGACACCATTCTATGTAGGTGAGGAGGCTTTTGCGCGTAGATACAAGCTCAATCCAGGGAAAACTGAACCTGTATTTATCGGACAGTTGAGCAAAGAAGATGTCGAAGCTCTAGGACTGAAAATTGTGGAGGTGAAGACCCCGCTAGAGATCATCCCAGGCGCATACTTTACCGGGAAAGTCGAGCTCGTTACAGCCTATGAGAAAGTATCGCCGGCCTACAAGGTCCAACGCGGCGACAAGATTGAGCAAGATAATTTTCCGGGTGAACAAGGCCTCTTCTTCAATATCAAAGGAAAAGGACTTGTGGTTCTTTCCGGCTGTGCACATCTAGGAATCGTTAATACGGTCAAACAGGCACAAAAAGTTGCTGGAATAGACAAGGTTCATGCAGTGATGGGGGGCTACCATCTCATTAATGCAAAGCCTGAGGTTATCCAGAATACTGTGGCTGATCTAAAAGCGATGAAGCCTGACTATCTCGTGCCGACCCATTGCGCCGGATTCGAGACAATTGTAGCTATAAGCAGGGAGATGCCCAACCAATTCATTCTGAATACGGCTGGAAGCAAGTATACCTTTGGGGTGTAACCGGCAAAACGTGAATTCATAAACCCTTAACATTGTGTTAGGCTGCTATGGACTGATTACTGAAACCCCGTTTTTCAAAAGAGCGGGGTTTTGTGTTCTTAAGAGAGTTTCTAAAAATCAAATAGATTTTCGAAGGTAAAAAGGAGGAGAGAATGAAAAAGAAAGTGCTTCTCGTTTTGCCCGTGTTTGTTTTCATTGTGACGCTGTTATCGGGTGGTTATGGTTACGCTAAAGACGGCTCTCTGGCGTCTCGAACGATTGACCCCGTAGTTTCCACTGACTGGTTGGCAGCAAACAGCGGTCTAAAAGACCTTGTGATAATTGATATGAGAAGTGGTGCTCTATATGGAGCCGGTCATATCCCCAACGCAATAAATATTCCCTTTGATGAAGATGTTTCAGTATGGGTAACAAAAAGGGATAACTTGGCTCTTCAGGTCCCGGATGAAACTGATCTATTTAAAGCCATTGGGTCTGCCAGGATAAAAACTGATTCACGGGTCGTTATTGTTAATGACGCATTTTCTACAGACCCCAAAACCCCCCCATCTTATGCTCGTTCCTATGCTACCAGGGTTGCTGAAACTCTCATATATGCCGGAGTGAAGAATGTGGCTATCCTAGATGGGGGACACACCAAGTGGGTAAAGGAGGGAAGAACTTTATCTAAGGATATAGTTACCCCGATGCCCGTCACATACCGGGCCGAAGTAAATAAGGCAATGTTTGTCTCTAGACACTATGTTAAGGAACACATTGGGAAAGTTGTCATTATTGACGCCAGGAACCCGGAATTTTACTTCGGGGAAACGGTTGCCCCTTTTGCGCTAAAGCCCGGGCATATCCCGACTGCCAAATCTCTTCCCACTGTTTGGATATGGAATGACAAAGATGGAACGTATAAACCTGCAGACGTGCTAGAAAAAATGGCGGCAGGCGTGGTTGGAAAAGACAAGTCTAAAGAAATCATAGTTTACTGTGGCAGAGGGAACAATGGTAGCGGCTGGTTGTTTGTGCTGACCCAGATACTGGGATATGACAATGTAAAGTTCTATGTTGCCTCATCCCAAGAATGGGTTAGATATCACGATATGGTTCCATATCAATGGGACTGAGACCATTCTATTTGGAGTGTAGTATGAGAAGGGGCTTCCGAAAGGTACCCATATTGCGGGCTTTCAGGGATGATTGAATTCCTGTGGAGCCTCCTTCACTAATTTGTCAAAAAAAGATCCAAGAAAATTATTTTCACATGGGGGGAGAAAAATGAGAAAATTTATCTTCTTTGCGGCAATGGTAATTTTAGCGGTGACTCTTTCATTTTCATCGCAGGCTTTTGGACAGAGTGCCCGCAAAGTCCTCATGATTCCCCGTGAAGGATACTCTGCAGATTTAGACCTCATGCTCAAAATGGAAGTGGGTGTAATGACCTTACTTCTTAAGAATGCAGGCTTCCAAGTGGATGTAGCTACGGATTCAGGGCAGCCCATTTTGGGTCAAACCGAAAAAATAGAAAAAGTTATGAGATTATCGGAGATTAATTTGGATGACTATGTGGGTATAATCTTGCCATGTATGGCTGTTGGTTGGTATCCGGGGCCACCGGTTTCCTATGAAGCAGTTGCCATGGTGAAGAAAGCTCTTAATGGTGGCAAGCCCGTGGCTGCTGCGTCCAACGGAAGTGTTGTCTTAGCGGTAGCAGGCCTTTTGAAGGAGAAGAAATATGCGTACTTTAGAGACCCTCTGAAGATGCATAAAGACTGGAAAAGAATAGACCTCCGATACGAGGGTGGAATCTATAGCGGTGACGGTGTCGTTCAGGATGGGAAAATTATCACTTCTGGCGTGTGCCCAGCATTAGAAAGGTCTTACGGGAAGCAAAGTGGTACAGTCCCGTTGACCAAAGCATTCATTGCTGCAATCGGCCCCAAATGAAATTAAGACAGAACGGCTTAGGATATACGAGAAAAGTTCTGGATTAGGGGTGCCACGTAACTAAAGAACAACTTTACAAGGCAGGGTCAGAAATGGCCCTGTCTTTTTTATGTACATTTCTATTCGTAATCTTCGCCTTTAACCAGAAACTAATAGCAAGACTTGTAGGTGAACTCAACAGACGATTTCTGTTCCTAACTTCCTCTTCTAAGGAAGAGAGTCAAGTATGTTCTTTCTACACACTGTTAAAGCTGTAAATGGTTGCGGTGGTACTTCGACCTTTTTTCCTTTTCA
>Ga0209777_10000889_pt1 | contig 46073 bp, 53 predicted proteins | sample FrelakmetHBP12HB_FD_187147 | JGI IMG/M metagenome (GOLD analysis project Ga0209777, IMG submission 187147) | Freshwater lake sediment microbial communities from the University of Notre Dame, USA, for methane emissions studies -HBP12 HB (SPAdes)... | ecosystem: Environmental > Aquatic >... | reverse complement strand
TCAACCGGGTCCTCACTCCTCAAGGTGTATAACTGACCGATTCCATTACCAATAGCGATCTTGGTGCCCAGAGCAAAGCTATCAAAAGATTCTGCTCCCGTTCCTGTACCGATGACGATACCAAAATCATTGGCGCTGCCGGGTGAAAGAAACCCTTGTCCATTGCTATCAACCCCGAAACAAAAACCGCGATAAGAACCAGAGCTCAACGAACCACCGGTGTTTTTCATATTTACGTAGCCATCTCCCCAGGTACCATCGCTCATTGGATAACCTGCGATAGCGTGAAAGAACAGGTTATGAGCGTTTCTTACGAAGCTCTTGCTGCGTTGATGGCGGTGCTCTGTAATCTCACCATCTGGCATTTTGACCTCTAAATCCAGATACATTGCGATATGGGGCACATGGAGTTGCAGGCTGGATTTTCTCAGTAGCCAGCCCTGAATTTCATCTATAAATCGTCTTATCACGGGTATGCTCCTATTGATACGTTTCCAATCTTTGGCATCTGTGTCATGCTGGAATAGGCTGTGACCTCAAATTTGACCCAGTAAAGACTATTCCCATCTATCGTGAACACTGCCCAATCTGTTGGCCTCACGAATGAAAGCCATCTGTGTCCTGACCGCTTATAACTGAATATCTGGTCTCCGCTACCTATAAGAGTAGCGGCAATCCAGCTACTACCGTTGTAGTATTTAGCTGTGATGGTGAACGTACCAAGCCCTTGTCGGTTTACCCATAACCGTACCGTGTCGAATTGAGAGACATTCCCCACGTATAGCCCGTCACCAACGGCTGGTACAGCAGGGAACGGCTCTACATCCCCCATTTCAGTTTTAATAGTTTGAAACATATAATCATGGACAGAATAGGTCGTCCAGCTGCTACCTGAATTTGTACTATGTTCTCGGTTACCGCCCGAATATGAACCTGATGAGTTGTACCTCCAGTAAATCGTGCCGGAGGATATTCTCAAAACTATGGCGTATTTCGTCGCAGCAGAAAGAGCATAACCCGAAGCGAACATGAAGTCGTAGAAGTCCCCCGAATTTTCAGTCTGGATGGCATCGGCTATCGAGCCATCGATGCTAGCCGAAACGAGGTCTGCACCTGTCGGATGTCCGTTTACATCTGTCGCTCTAATCGAAGCGGTTATTGTTCCGATGGTTGACGAGCGGTATAGCATTACTCGCATGCCCAGTATCGAGTAACCACTGCCATTAGTAGTAAATGTTTGTGCTAACCACGTTGTCGATGTTCCACCAATTGCATTGTCTGCCCCGGTAGCATATTCATCAGCGATGACAGGGGAATCTACTGCATCTGCTGTCACATTTGTCTCGATTAACAGGTCATCATCATGCTTGTATACTTTGTCCGGGTCATCAGGTGTTGTTACCGCACTATTTTCATCAAGCATAGGCATGGGTACTCCCAATCCTTCATCTATCGCCGCGGCTTCACCGGGGTCACTCACGCTTTCTTCATGCGCGACGATTGGGAAGAAGTCAATTTCAAGCGCCTTAACTACTGACTTCGCAATATCACCGCCTCCAGGCTTTCCGATTAGCGGTCCAATCTGAACCGGCTCTCCTAACTTCCCATACAATAGACTCATGGTGTCCTTCCTACTCCATAACCCATTCCCAGGCAATACTCTTTGAAGTATCACCTGAATTATCACTCTGGAGCTCACAGCGGAGTGTTCCGCTAATTGCCATATCACCGCTTATTATCCATAATCCATTTGGGTCCATTCCTCGAGTGAATGATTGTTGGTGTACCTTTTTTTCAACATCGCTAATTAAGTGATACAGCCTCACGGTTACGGTAGCTCCGTTTGCCAAGTTTTCTATATTCAGCCATAGGGCTTGAACCTTGTTATAAGTGCTGGCAGTTCCGATGGTGATGACATCGCCGCCAGTCTCACCTGAAGTCCCTATTCCTGCATGCCAGTTTGCAGTCGTAGTCCCCTTATTACCTGATAACTTGGGAATGCCATATTTAATAAGTAAGCTCATATGTCAGCTGCTACCTCTTTGATATTAGTGATAGCAAAGCCATGCCGTACTTTATCGGCACCAGTTGCCATCTCGGAACGTCCGGCAACGTCATCTTGCATCAGTAAGCCCATCACATCGCTTCCAGCATATAATCGTAGTCCACCGCCTTGGCATTGTCGGCGGCATTGTTGCTTTGCAGTGTCACCCTGATAATGTCGTGAGTTGCCCAGGCACCATTAATAATGGGCAGTCCGGGTGGATCTGTACTGGCATCAAATGACTGTTCATAGACCTTACACTCGACGCCATGCACCTTCTTGTAGAGCCTTACGGTGATGACCGTACCCACCAGGTTGGAAATACTCAAAGAGAGGTCGTGCAACTTATTCCTGATATCGGCAGCACCAATAGATACTACGTCAGCCTCGGCAGTCTGCCAGTCTTCAGTGGCTGAGTCAGTTACCGGAGTTGCCCCCGCCAGCTTATCGGTCTGAGTCTTTATTCCTGTTGATGTCGATTCATCAGCTGGAGCATCCGGCAGGTTATCCGTCTTGGCCTTTATTTCCAGAACAGTACCTTGACTAGCTTGGTTAATTAGTAAACTCATTTACATTTCCTCCATCATATAGTCATAATCTATTGCCTGACCGTTATCGGCGGCCTCATTGCTTTGCAGTGTTACCCTTAACACCTCGTAAATCCCTACTGTGCCATTGATAATCCACAGCCCCGGAGGGTCAGCCGCGGCATCAAATGCCTGCTCATAGACTTTGCGCTCCACACCGTTTACGAGCATATATAGCCTTGCCGTGACGGCAGTCCCCACCAGATTGTGAATGGAGATGACCAGGGAGTGAACTTTGTGCCGGAAGTTATGAGCGCCGATGATTACCACATCTGACTCGGCAGTTTGCCAGTCGCCCATCGTCGAGCCGGTTCCTGGCGGTTCCCCGGCCAGCTTATCGAGTTTGCCTTCTAGTTGGGTAAGTCTCGTCTCTATCCCTTTGAGGCTGACCTTTTCTGCCTTACCTTCAATGTAAAACTCGCCCGGCATTATCCTTGCCTCCCCGTGGGCAGAAGCTTCCTCTCTTCCTTAACTTGAGGGAGGCTCTCTTTCTTTTCCGACTTTGGCTTCATGACGACAGCTACCATGCCCAGCATCATCACCGGAAGCATCATTCCGAGCATGGATCCCCAGTCCGTCCCGGTGTTCGTTGACCCCGGCCAGGGAGGTAAAGCGCTGGTGGAGAACTGCATCAGCCGCGTTAATACCGAGTCGGTAACCTCTTGAGTCTCCTTCTCAACAAGTAGCACTGCCAGGTCCGCGTCGCTCTCATTGAAACGCAGTGCTCCGTTCAGCTTGACGGAGTCTCCCGGCTCGACTTTGAACCAGGTATATCCAAAAACCGGCAAGGCCTCTTCACTGATTACCGTCTCTCCCCTGGTGAGCCGTGCCATCAATGCGTATTCCTTCGCCAGGTCGGTGGGATTGGCCACATGGATGCTGCAGCCGAGATCCAGTCCCGCGACGTAGGTGACCACCGGCGGCAGGTCCCAGAAAATGTCGCCCAATTCACCGCTCATGATTGAAAGCAAAGCAGTCATAGTGGGAACTTTACCTCCTCACCCTTCAAAGACTTTTTAACCAGTGAGAAGGCCCAGGCAGCCGTCGCTACCAGCATGACTACCCCCATAAGCGTGCCCACGATACCCTGCACTTGCAGCGCCTGGTACTGGGCAGGAGAGTAGACGTAGTATTCTTCAGAATACGGGCTCATGTTTTGGCCTCCTCTAACTGCGCTGGCTTCGCTTCCTTGACCTTCTTCGGTTTCTCTTTTTCTGGAGTGAACTTCGGCATCATCTTCGTCATCAGAAACATGACCAGTACCATTATTCCCATGTTAACTATGCCCGAAATCAGATCCTTCAGTGATTGGGGCAGAAGTTTCCATATAAGGCCACCGAGCAACGGCGGTAGGACAACGGTGACCAGCAAACCGACGATAATCGGTATCCAGGCTAACCCCTTCTGCCAGGCAAGGTAAACCCCGGGCTGATCAACATCGGCGTATACAACGTGGTAATAGCCCGGCCATAACTCCACACCGGCATCGAAAAATGCCTGTTCGAGTTGATCCAGGGCTTCGGCCGAGGGAAACTCGGCAAAATCTAACCGTACTAAGAAAAGAGCACCTTCGGCGGAGTCTTGTTCAAGCGGCGCGAATGTGCCCAGTTCCTCGATAGCAGCCGCTTGTCCTATTAAGACAGCGCTATATCCCGGTGGTACCAAAGCATAGGGCATGCTTCACCTCCCTATGCTTAGACCAATCGTTTTGCTTTTCGGCCGTATAGATTCAGAGTCACCTTGCGGTCGGCAGTGGTGCCGCCAACAGCGGTCACGGTGGCTACTACGGTCAGCTTATCACCACCAATCAACCTCAGGTCGGCGCCGAGTTGCCCCGCAGATGCCAAATCGTAATCCTCGTTTTGGCTGGCCGCCTGGTCAGTGCCCAGATATTTCTTATCGATGTCGCTGACTTTCGGGAACTTCGAGATTCGGATATTGCCGGATACTTCGGCTTCGGTCACCAGATTGAGACGGTTAAGAAACCATACCTCACCGGCAGGTACCTCGTACTCCTTGGTTTTGACCACGTCTTGGGCTGATACGTCAGGAACTGTGACTTCAATTTTGTCACGCTCGTCAATGCGGTCCTCGGTGTGCAGGGACTCGGCAGTCAGCAGGGCTTCGCGCAATACCTGGAGCGGTAGCCCCATCCAGTAGCCGGACTCATTATCATACACACCCAAAAGGGTTAAGTCCTGTCCCAGTGGAGGCACCCATCCCTTCGGAGGCCGCGTGCCGGGATACCCCGGATATTGTTGTGTCACAATTTTTTCGGTCATAGTAAAACCTCCTTGTAAGATTTCGTGTCCTTATTATTTATTGGAGCCGGTAACGCCCTTCATCATGGGCATCATGATCGCCATCATCATGATCATCATTATCATGGGCATCATGGACGAAAACATGCTGGACATTTGGTCGGTCTGCTGGGGATAGTATCCCCCGACGGTGCCGTACTGGTATTGCTGGGGTCGCATTTGCTGCCCGGCAAACTGTTGAACTGTGTACATCGCTAAATTACCTCCTCAATAATCTTCAATTTACTTGTCAGAACTTGTTAATCCTTTGCAGGCGAGGTGACACCCTTCATCATGGGCATGATCATGGCCATCATCATAATCATCATGATCATGGGCATCATACTGGTGAACATCCCCGAAAAGGGATCGGTGGTGGTTTGCTGGGGGTAATAAGCGCCCGGACCGCTGACCTGCATGGGACTCATTTGTCCCGGCGCTAGTGGCCCCGTCAGTTGCTGTGCTGTGAACATCTCTTCCTCCTTAATCTAAAGCTTCAGGCTCGATGCTAATCCGTTGTATCTGCTTTACCGCTGCCGCGACAGCGGCAAAGCAGATAAGGGTAGTGCCCTCGTTTGGATAGCCATCAAGCGGTGAGAGCGCTACTCGAACATAGCGCGTTTGTAGCCGGCGACCACGAACTCGCCCTTCCCATCCACGCCATCGCCGTAATGGTTGACCCTTCCCTCTTTAACCTTGAGACCGGTGGGAGCAATCCCGTTCATACCGGTGCGGTAGGACTCTGGAGTGGCTCTCTCTTTGTAAGAGATGGGGACGTTTTTCTCAAATTCGTTCCAGCTTGCGTATTTACCCATGTGGACACCTCCTGTTTCGTTTATGCCCGATCGCGGCCGGGTAGTTTTCGGGGTGCAACCTGTCGAAAAGGCAAAAGGGGTTAGCCTTGAACCTTTCCGTTCCAGGTTGCTAACCCCTTTTCTTAAGCCCTTGAGCCGCCGATTAAAAAGAAAGCCCTACGAGCCAACTTTCATCGGCAAGCTCGTAGGGCCTACTTAAAGCCTACCTCGCTTCCCCAGGACGTTCAAGTCTATAAAACCTTATATAAGCTTCTCTTCCGTCTTCGCCTTGACCCGGATAATGAGCTCGACATCGGCCACAATCTCCACCTTGTCGCCGGGCTTGAGGTGGTGGTAATTAATCCAGGCTTTGGGAAGCGTGACCGCAAAGCCGCCTTCACCAATCGGGAAGAGCTTTCTCTCTACCAGGATGGGCATCAGTCCGACCTCTCGAACATGGCTTCGTTCCAGCGTTGCCATTTCTTCTCCTGGGCGGCCGCATATTGGCTCACGGCTTTCTTAGCCCACTCTCGCTGTATGGGGTTGTCAGCTTCCTCCGGAGGATTTCTCTGAACCAGGTAGCTTTTTACCGACGCATCAGAACTATTAACGTTGGCGGTTTCGTAAGACATCCTCCAAAGCGCCAGAAATATTAACCACTGGGTTGGCGCCAGCCAGCTATTCATAGATCTTCACCTTGTAGCCGACCGCTTGAAAGCCCCGGCTAAGCATCTCAATCCAGTTATCGGTCGACTCCTTGAGCATAGTCTCAACCTTGGCATTGTCGCTCTGGCCGATGCGAAGTTCAAACCCACGCTCATTTCTTTTGATCACCACTTCGACCCTGGAGATGGCTTCTCTGACATCCGGCGGAGCCTGTCCCATTTGTTTGCTCATCATGCGAAAAAGCATCTCCCGGGATTGGGGTGAGTTGGCCATATTCATAAAATCAAACATTATTTCTGCTCCCATTCATTAATACTGTGTCTCTCGATCGGCGGCGGTTCCGCCGGTGGCTGAGTTCCCGGTAAACCGGCAGCCGGCGGTCCTCCCGGCATCATGCCAGGTAAGGGCATCCCGAACATCTGGGACATCTGCTGCATCGACTGCATCATGCTCACAATCTTGGTGAAGGGATCATTGCTTTGTCCCCCGACCATTTGCTTGATCTGGTCAAGAGTACCGGTTACCTGGGCATTGTTCTGAGAAACGGCGCCAAAGAGCTGGCTGGCGGTCGCCTGGGCCGCCCGGTCAGCGATATCTTCACTGGAAGCCTTAGCCCTGGCGGCGGCCGCGTCCTGCTCTTCCCGGGTCTCTTTCATCAGCCTCAAAACAGGTTCCATGCGCTTGGCATCGGCCTCGGCTGATCCCTTCTGGATATTCACCAGGTCCATCACCATCAGCATGGCCGCACGGAACTTCATGATGGCTTTAAGTTCGACTTCACCTTCGGGTGTGCCGCCCATGTATTGCTTCAGCACCGCTTCCGGAGCAATCATCTCCATGCCGCCGCCCATCTTGCGGATTACGGGGAACTCATTGCTGGCCTTTTCTTCCCCCTCTGGACTATGAGCGCGCTCCAGTTCCTCCCGGATGATGGCGCGGATCTTATCTTCCGGCACCGAGGCGCTGCCTATCTCCGACAGTTTTAGCCCTTGCAGTGCATTGTGAACCTTGCTGCGGCTGACGTTGAGCTCGGCTGCCATCTGCCGCTCCGATTGACCCTGTTCTCTACGTGTTTTGACTTCTTCTGTAAACTGGTCTTCCACTTTCCCTCCTTTGTTACCACTCAAGCTATTGTGGTTTTTTACTGGTTTAACCTGCGTAGCTAATCTGGTTTCCTGCTGGCCAGACCGCTTGAAGCTAACTGGTCTGGTTTATTATCACGTTCAAGCCACTCAAAATCGTAGCTGAATTACCTCCCGACCGGTCACCCGGTAGAGGCGTTATCTCTCACTCACCTCCCAGCAGTAACTGAATGGCTTTCTCTACTCCCACATGGGGTGCCAGCCGGGCGATCCGGATCGCATCCCTGACATCCTGGCTTCGGCCATCCAGTTTCTTAGCGATCTCTTCAGCCAGTTCAATGGACAGGCTTTCCTTGCGGACCAGCACCCCTTGAACCACGGTTAGAAACTCGCTGCGGCTGTAGGGATTAAGCTTACGGACAGCAAAGCGGGAGCGCAGTTCCGGGGAGAGCTTTTCCATTCGGTTGCTGGCCGCAATTACCTTGAGTGGATTATGGATATCCAGTTCGCGCCCTCTCTTGGCTCTTACCAGCCTGCCTCCTTCCATCATCGTGAGCAAAGCCGCCATATCGACGGCATTCATCTTGTCGATTTCGTCAATCAGCAATATCCTGGGATCCCTTTCCGCGACGAGGTCCCAGAGTCCCGCCTTGGAAGTGGCTGAACCTACCAGCCAGATCGCTTGCTCACCAAAGGTCTGCTCAATGTCCCAGAGAAAGAGTGTCTTGGCTAAAGCTGGCGGACCGGTAAGTAATATATGAACCGGCTTTTCTGCCAGCAGTGTCGCCGTGAGCAGTTCCTTGACCTCTTCATGCCCGATAATATCTGAAAAAAGGTCATCCCCCAGTTCTACCGGTGGTTCTGACTGATGTTCGGCAGAAGTTTCTTGCTGGTTCGCTAAAAGCAGGGCTTTGGCTTTCTCACTGAGCTTGTATCCTGTAAATGAGTTGGAACGAAAGACATTGTCCAGGTAGCCGTCCTTGAACAGGCGGCTCAGGGTTGCTGGCCAGATCCGCACATGTCGCCATGACCAGCCGATACGGTATTCCTTCTCCATGTCCACCGACGCCTCAAACCTGGCGATCTCGCTAATTAGCTCCATGTCACCCTCTTTCATTATCGCCACTCCCTTTCTTTCGAGATTTGCTGATAGGCTGATGTCACAAGCTGGAAGAGAAACTCGGTTCCCTTGACCCCGGCGGTATCGGGATGCACTTTACCCACCAACTCCCGGTACCGTTTCTTGACCTGATCATCGGTAGCGGTTTTCTCCAGCCCTAATACCCGATAGGGATCAATACCGGCTTTGCCGCCAGATTGATTCCCCATCCTCATAGCCGACCAAAACTCTACTATGACCGGGTCGTTACTGATTCCTTGCAGCACCTGGTTCAGCCACTCCGACATCATCTCGGCAGTCGTCTCTGTCATCTTCCGTTGTGCTTTCCTGAACTTGTCTTCCACGGTCTTACCACCAGAAATGCCCGCAAAGTATACCCAGCAAGAATCCGACCAGTACCTGCCAACAGTATTTACCTGCCAGCTTGGCAACCAGTATTCCTAACCCAAGAAAGATAAGCAGATAGATTAAAGGGGAACTTTTCTGGTCTTCCCGAATTATCTCTGTCCAGGGCTTGCCCCCGACCTTACGCCACAACTTCTCGTAAAGCTTGCCGATGATTTGTGTCATGTGTAACTATCTCCTTTACCTTTAGCCAGCCTCTTTCTTCTTCAGGCACTGGCGGTCCCATCCGGTCGAAGTTGATGCATTGCTGGCAGATTTTCGGGGCTAGCGGCTCACCCTTTTCCAGGTGCATCGAGTGGAGGCTGACCTGTTCCGGGGTAAGCGGGTATCCTTTGCTGCAGTAGATACGCTTCGTATCCACCTTGGCGTTGAAACATTCGTAGAGCGTTCTCTTTTTCTTCTTCATACCTGTCTTGTCCTTTGAGTTTCACTAAGCTACCTGGTGACGTTTTCTGTAGCTGGCCCCTTCCAGTATCTCGATGTGGCCGCGGGCCATACCATAAAGCCGGTCTACCGTATCCACACCCATAAGTTCTACGAGTGATTCATTCCCTTCCAGAGGCAGCCGGCAGGTCATTACTACCGGCAGGTTGCTGGCTACCCGCTCGTTAATGACGTACCAGTAAAGCTCACGGGTAAAGTCGGAGGGTTTTTCTTTTCCCACGTCATCCAGCATCAGGAGACAGACGCCCCGGAGATCATCATAGACATCCATCTCACGCTCATGTTTAGATTCATCACGGCTGAGGTTGTAGGTGGCACGGACACGCCTGACTAACCCCGGACCACTTTGGAAGCAGATTGGTTTGTATATCTGGTTAGGCTCCCCTTCCCAGTGGTCGATGATGAAGTTGGCGACGGCGACCATAAGATGCGTCTTGCCTACACCCGGACTGGGTGAGTATAAAATTAGCGAACGGTAGCCTTGAGGTTCTTCCACCTTGAATCCTTCGGCATACTTACGGCAGATTTTGAGTGCCTTATCCTGGCAGCCAGGTTCGAAGTTAGCGAAAGTACGGTTTATCAGACCGTCGGGCACCCCACTCCGCTGCCGCCATAACTTTCTCTCTTCCGGTCGTGCCTGTACCAGGTATTCCTGGTGCCCCCTCTCCACTTCTAACTTGTACTTCTCCTCACAGGTGGGACACTTCCATGGCCACCATTCCCGAGGAAGACTGCCTAGCATGTTGACAGTCGCCTCACCCAAGAACGTGTTACCGCAAGATTCACACTGGATTTCTTTAGTCGATTTTTCCTGGCTCATCTAGCCCACCTCCCTCTGTGTCCCAGCCAGCCTCTTGCATCGCCCTGATAGGGTCTTCCCGCCGCTCTCCATTCCGAGATTCCCGTGATCCTGAGCTGCCTCCATTTTCCCGGCTATGCACATAGCCGGCAATGTCCTCGTTCACCCACGCCAAGCTTACAAATTCCCCGCGCCGCTGCTGGGACTTCGTCTTCCAGCAGCTTAGTATTTCTTCCCGGGTAAAGTGACGTCCGAGCATTTTCTTGAGGAACTGCCCCTCTTTGGCATAGTTCGGGATAGGGTCTTGATTTGTCTTGTCCGGATAACCGAGAAAAGCTTTTATCTCGGTCAGCATCTCGGCGATAACCGGCTCGGTCTGCTTTATGGTTTTCTCTTCCCCCTTAACAATCCCCTTCTCTTTCTTCTTAGCAAAAGCATTAGGAACAGGACTAGGACCAGGAACAGGAACAGGATTAATGATAGTGTTACCACGGTGGTAGGATGGTGGTAACACTATCCCCCCACTATCCTTATATAAGGGCTCTAAATTTAAACTCTGATTATAATTAATGAATTCCATTACTAAGCTGTTAGTCCTCATCGCTTTTAGGCATTTCACCGCGGCAATCAGAAAGCTCTGTGATTTGCATTGCCGCTTCAGGAAATTCTTGACCCAGATAAGATTTTGCTCCGGATACCAGGCGACTTTCGGCTCCAGTTGCGATAGGTGTTCTGAAAGAGATTCCAGGGGCAAACCGGTGTCGAAGGCAATGGTCTTCAGAGTAATTTCATAGAGACCCGCCTGGTTACAATGCTTGTTGGTCCAGAGGTAAATAAATAGCAGCTTATCCTCCGGCGATAAACCCTGGATGAAAGAGTCTGTCCACAGTTCGGTTTGAAATCCACGCTCTGCCAAGTTTTACTCTCTTCATACCAGTGCTTCAGTTAATTCCACGCAATTAGTCTCGGTTAGGAATATCCGGTTTAGAAGTTCCGTGTGTGACGTTCGATGTCCTTGATAAAACTGGCTAGTTGTTCCGCCGTAAATTTATCCGGCGGGACGGGAGGATCGAAATCTCTGAGCCTTACCGTCAAACGGTAGTTGCTCCGGAACCAGTTCGTTACCTGTGAATCCTGAATATCCATCTGCCAAACCTTGCATTTGACCCTATCCCAGAGCAGAATTAGCTCCTTGTTCGCTGCAGTAATATTTCTCCCCGTTTCTTCCTTACTGATCACTTCCTCAGGACACAGGTCATCAGGTGCTTCATTATCAGGAGGTGGGAGAAGCAATGCCTGTCCCGGTGGTATCTGGGCATATCTCTGGATTTCGGCCAGCGAATACGGCGCTGTCATGCTGAGCACTCTTACGGTCTTTTTCTTCCCTTCCGGCTGTACTTCCTGCTCAATCAGCTTGAGGGATAGCGGCAGCATGGACAGCCTGCCGCAGGTGCCGCGAATAAGCTCAAGGCTGGAGTTGACATTTACGATAGAGAAAAAGGAACTGGTGTCGAGTTGATAAACACCAAATCCCGGGCAGTCCGGTAGAAGAAATTGGAGATTCATCACCCGTCGGCACTGACCTTTCTGGTAGTAGGCGCACTTTGCCGGGTTGCAGGTGATTTCCTTCATTTCAGTCTCAATGGACTCTTTGCCGGCAATCTCACCATTGCGAATATCAATCTTGGCTACCGCCGTCTCGCCATCTCCACGACAAACGAGTCCTCTCGATGCTGAGTAACATCTCAAATACTGGCTCGCCCATTGGGTCTGGTCATCGGTGGGGAACATGATCCGCAGTTCCCGCGGCTTTACACCAAATACTTTTCTAACCTCTTCCGGGCAGACAAAGTATTCAGTTTGGAAGGGATATGATACTCCGCTAGCATTTTCCTTCTTGATTCCCAGCCTTATCTTTCCCAGGCGGGGAAGCCTTACAACCTCGGATATTCCTTTGATGGGTGACATTTTGACCTCCTTCTTTATTTATCGTGTTAGCTTCTTTATGATTGCCGAGCAGTCCCTCTTTCTGACCTATCGCTACGGCAAGCTCAATAAGGTTACGCAACCTTTGCCTAATCAGGAGAGACTCACTCACTGGTATAGCTATATTTACCATGGTGACTTCCTTATTCACTTATTTGGTTGCTCGGCAATTTTCCGAATGCTGACATGATTGGCTTTCCTTCGTCTGAAATTCTCCACTTTGACAGTCTCCGTGTACGAACCCTCCTCCCGGAGGTCTTCTGGCTCTATGTACTGCACTGTTTTCGCGCTAACACCTGGGTGTTTCGCTCCGCTATTTAAGGAAGTTGCCATGCCAGTTTCCCCGGTCATTCGGCGCCTGTAAGCAGTCGCCATCATTCTGGCCAATGCCCTAAGTCCCTCCTCGCGTTTGTCAGCTTTTGAAGTCATCTTTTACACTCTCCTCAATAATAAATATGTCGTCGAAGGCTAATGGGTTGAGAACACTCTGAAATTTCTCACGCACCTCTGGTGACGGAGATCTTGTTCCACACATGAGTTGAGAGATGTAGCCGCTGCTAATGCCCAACCTGATGGCTAGCATGTTTTGCGACATGTTCCGCCTGGCGATAGCGCGCAGTACGGCGGTCTGGTTCAGTCTGACTCTGATTGTCATAGTTCTCTCCCCTATATAAGATTGCCCAGTAAAAAAGATAGGCGCTTTGGGCTGTATAGCCCAAAGCGCCTATCGGTTTCGATTCGGCGAGGTTTACCTTAGCTTAGCTTAATGTCTCGCTTTACTGTGACCATAACCGGTTTGCCGTCCTTTACGGCAATTTCAATCTTGCCCCAGCCAAATTGTTGGCATGCTTTTAGAAACTCGGGATTATATTTAAAGAGTTCTTCCAGGGTGCTTTCAACGGCGTGCATGCTGTTATTATAAGTCAGTGTTTTTGGTAAAGTCAAGCGGTTTTTGTCTATTGCTAAAGAAAGTGCTTGCAAATGTTTGCAAAGGTGTGCTATAGTACTTGCAACATAGGGATGAGAGGAGAAAAATGGAAGAATCCAATTTCGGTCAGTTCATGAAGAGTCTGCGAGAAAGACAGCGGATGTCTATGCGCGATGCCGAGAAGGAAAGCGGTGTTTCCAATGCCTACATCTCCCAGATAGAAAAAGGTGACAGACCGCCGCCGCGGCCAGATATCCTTAAGAAGCTAGCGCGCGCCTACAAAGTTACCGTGAGAGAGCTTCTCATGAGGGCTGGTTATTTTGACGATCCGGAGGTCACCGCTACCGAGGAGGAGCGCATTGAAGCCGCCTTCCAATACATATTATCTGACCCGGATTATAAGCTGGGCACTAGGATCAGGGGTGAGAGCCTTGGCATCGAAGCCAAGAGAGGCATCGTTATCGTCTATGAGACTCTAACCGGAAAGAAATTACTGACACCCATAATTTGAGGAGAATCTTATGGCTACTCTAAATAGTGTGGAAGATTTTTGTCGTTATGCTTTGGACGTTGAGGAAGGCCAATTTGCCCATGATCCCGTGCAACTGGCATCCCTCTTTAGAGAATACGCCGGGATTCAACGCACTCCAGACATCAAGAAGACTGTTGATTTGGTGCGCTCTCTTGGCATCAATATTCAAGCCGTCAGCTACCTGGACACTGGTGGCACTAACATGACGGCCAACGGATCCTGGCACATCCACTACGCTACCAAGGATCGGCCACCCACACAGAATTTCGATATTTTCCATGAGCTTTTTGAAGTCATCCACAAGAATTTGAACTTCTTTAATCCCGACTACGGTTTGCTAAGAGAGCCATATCTGAGCCGTTATGCCGACCGCTTTGCCGCGGCCACTCTCATACCTCCGCATTTCTTTTTAAACCAGGCCGGTGCGACAGGCTGCGACCTGGTGAAACTCAGTGAAGGTCTTGAGCTCTCGCACCAGTGCCTTCTCATTGCCCTCGGACAGCATTTCGTTGATATTCCGCTCATCGGCGCCCTCTATGAATATCATCCCCAAGGCGAGATTGGCACAAATGCTGAGATTAAGGACTTTGTGGCTACCGTAGTCGTGAAGACAGGGCGAGCGCGGCGTATAAAGGAGCTTTGCGCGCTGCAAACAGTGCCGGTCCGCAACAGCCACCCGTCCGTCGGCTCTTTGGTATGCGCAGCCGTAACCGGAGGTCGTCCGGTGCTATGGCGGAGTACGCACATTGAAGACTCACCCGCGGTGCTGGTACGTCCTCTCCTCTCTGTTGGACTAGAACCTTACAGGGTGATACTCTTAGCTGTACCCAACGAAGAATTTGGCATGATCTCTTCTCAAGTAGACAGAATCGAACCGATACCGCTTAACGGAGACACTTTGTGCCCGTCAAGAGCAAAATGCACAAATGAAAATGGCTGTATCTGGAATGCAGCAGGAGGTTAATATGAGCGCTGAGTCCAAGAGAGTGGCGATTTACGCTAGAGTGTCCTCTGATGAGCAAGCCGGTAGGAATTTCTCTGTTCCAGCACAGCTCGAAGCCTGTCGGTACTATGCGCAAGGTAAATCGTGGCAAGTGGTAGTTGAATATCATGACGGTTTCGAAAGTGCCCGACCTGGTAAAGTAAGGCCGACATTCGAAAAGATGATGGCTGCGGCCCGTAACAAAGAATTCGACATTATCCTCGTGCATAAGGTGGATCGTTTTGCTCGGGATGATTACGAGCATGTGGTTTCGGAACGAGAACTCGAAAAAATGAATGTCAGTCTGGAGAGCGTAAGTGAGCCGCTTGATGTTACGAGTCCTGCCGGCTATCTTTCACGGCGCATCATGCAGGTAATCTCGTCCTGGTATATTAAGAACCTTGCCGCCGAGGCCAAAAAGGGCATGAAACAGAAAGTGGACCAGGGTGGTTGGGCATGGCTGGCCCCTGTGGGTTACGTGAATCGTAAAGATAAGAATAATTCCTGGATAGATGTCGATCCCGAACTCGGCCCATTAATCACCAAGGCCTTTCAAGAGATGGCGATGGGGAAATACAGCCTAGATGAATGGACGTCCCAAGCATTTGTTCTTGGATACCGAAGCAAGTCGGGCGGGAAGATATCCCGGTCTAAGTGGCATGACCTTTTCCACAACCGTTTTTATCTGGGAAAGACGGGGTGGGGCAGACGAGGTGGTGGAGAGCGGGACGGCAATCACACTCCTCTTACTGACCCTGTCACTTTTGCTAAGGTTCAGGAGGTGTTGGCGAAACACGACCATTATAAGATGAGGACACAGCGTCATGAGTATCTGCTACGGGGACTAACCTATTCTCTGGATGCCGACAGCCCGTGCTTGGTAACAACCCAGCCGAGCAAGCATATGAGCTACTATCGAAGCAAGACGAGGGTCAACGGAAGCCAAGTCTACTACAATTGTCAGGAAATCGATGAACAGGCAAGTGAGCTGATAAAATTACTGGTAATACAGCCAAAAAGCAGGCCTAAAATCCAAACGGCTTTACAGGAATGGCTTGCGGAAATGGGTAGGACCTCCGAAGACTCAGAATTAAGTCGTGCTCGTCAGAGGGTAGATTCTCTACGAACCAAGAGGAAAAATATCAATCGTATGGCAGCGGAAGAGATAATTAGTTGGGATGAATTCAAAGAGCTTCGTGATGAGGTTGAAAGCGAGGAAGCATCACTTGAGTCACGTATAGAGTTCATCACCAGGCATCAAACTTTATTCGCTGCTGATTTTGAGTTGGCTCTTGATATAGCGTGTAATCTTGGCTGGTTATTCGAAAAAGGTAATTTTGAAGAACGCAGACTATTGGTTGAGACGTTGTTTAAGAGCATCAATGTGCAAAAGAGTAAGATCTTTAGTTACGAACTAAACCCACCTTTCGCTATGTTCTGTAACATTGGGAAACAATCTTCCGGATCAGATGTGGTGGGTAGTTCGTTGGTTCGATATGAGTCTTTAGTGGCTGGGGATAGAGGATTCGAACCTCTCCTCACAGATCCAGAGTCTGCTGTCCTACCACTAGACTAATCCCCATTGACGCTCAAATTATAGCATAGACGTGTTTAAGTGGCAACGTTAATAGAGACTGGGGTAAAATGGAATTAGGACCCTAGCGGTACGAAAAAAGGAAGGAGAGTTTAATGTCAGACCTAATCAAGCAACCTATTGCAGGCATGATGAACCCGGTGCATTTCGGTTCCCGTTTCACCAAATGGGTGGGTGGATACGGCGATGTTCAATCGATGCAAGTCACCTATGTCACAGATAAGAAAAAACTCATGAAACTTATTCCCGATTGTTTCGAAATCGTAGGCGATGCGAAAATGATCGTCTACTGCACTATGAACCGAGATGTCGGCTGGCTGGCAGGCGCCGATTACAACATGCTCGGGGTAGATGTCCCCTGTGTATACCACGGCAAAGAAGACAACGGTTATGTCGGCAAATATTGCATGGTACTGTGGGAAAACCTGACCGATCCTATTCTGACCGGCCGAGAGTTGCAGGGTATGCCCAAAATTTTCGCTAATATCGAAAATTTCCAACACACGGAAGGAGAATGGCGTACCAACGCTCATTACCGAGGGTATAAGATAGTAGACATGTCTATCAAAGAAACACGCGAAATGACCAAAGAAGAGATGGAAAAACGCCGCAAAGCCCCCGGCAAAGACTGGTTCGGTTGGAAATATACTCCCAAGACCGGTGAAGAAGGAGCCGATGTCAGTTACCCCACCTTATATCCATTGGGTGATGGCACCTGGGAAGGCAAATGGGGTGAAGGCAAAGTAGTCTGGAACAGATTGACCTGGGAACAAAATCCCACACAATTCCACATAGTAAATGTTCTACAGGATCTGCCTATTCTAAAATATGAAGAGGCCGTGGTAGTAAAGAGCGGTTGGCCACCTCCTCCGCACGCCGCATTCAAGATGGAAATGCCATCCGGTCCGCCGCGCATCTGGCGTCCTCTAAAATGATAATTTAGGATCTCCATAAGTGAAGAGAGGGGCTGAACAGCTCCTCTTTTCACTTATGGTCAATACTCGTTATACGTCTCTCCCACAGGGTAGAAACAAATAGGCACTGCTATAAGCCTTTTCTTACAATATAATCAGCCAGGTCAGCTAACCGGCAGCTATAGCCCCACTCATTGTCGTACCAGGCAATAACCTTCACCATGTTACCGCCGATGACCATGGTCGATAGGGAGTCGATGATAGAGGATGACGGGTTACCTTTGAAATCCATGGAAACCAGTTCTTCCTCGCAGTATTCCATGATACCTGCCATAGGCCCGATCGAAGCATCTTTAAAAGCCTGGTTGACCTGTTCCACCGTAACCTCTCGAGCAAGATCGGCGGTAAAGTCGCAGACCGACACCGTTGGCGTCGGTACGCGGAATGCTATCCCGTGGAGTTTACCTTTTAATTCCGGCATGACCAGGGCTACCGCACGAGCGGCGCCCGTGGTAGTGGGAATAATATTCAAGCCAGCGGCACGAGCCCGGCGCAAGTCCTCGTGGACAACATCCAGCACTCGCTGGTCGTTGGTATAAGAATGGATAGTGTTCATAAGTCCCTTGACGATGCCGAATTTTTGGTGCAAAACTTTAACTACCGGAGCGATACAGTTAGTTGTACATGAGGCGTTGGAAATAACTTTGTGCTTTGCCCGGTCGTATTTGTCTTCATTAACCCCCAAAACAATGGTGATATCTTCATTTTTAGTGGGAGAAGAAATAAGTACCTTTTTCGCACCTCCCTGGAAGTGAGCCGCAGCTTTGGTTGCATCGGTAAATCGCCCGGTAGATTCGAGCACAATATCGACGCCATAATCTTTCCAGGGGATATTCGAAGGTTCTTTTTCCGCCATAGTTTTGATTTTTTTATCGTCGACGACGATATAATCGCCGGTAACTTCCACAGAGCCACGATATTGCCCGTAATTACTATCCCATTTAAAAAGGTGGGCATTGGTTTTTATATCCGCTAGATCGTTTACGGCAACGACTTGTAAATCTGTTGAGTGGTATTGATTGATCGAGCGAAGTGTGAGCCTACCAATACGCCCGAAACCATTGATACCGATTTTAGTGACCATGAAACCCTCCTCTTATGTTGGAATTAAAATCCTATATGCTCTTGAATGCAGCTTTCAATATCTGTTGCCCCTTTCAGAGAGCTTGTCCCGTACTCCGATAAGTAAGGGATTTAGGGGGATTAATGTATCAATATTTCAAATAAATCCCTCCGTATCTCCCTTTAATAAAGGGAGAGGAAAGAAGTAATTAACCACCTTGGAGGGGCCATATTTAACTCCGTATCTTTATTGTAAACCATAATTATGAACGATGGTAGTAGGTGATGCCACTCGTAATATGACTTTTCACCTGTCCGTCAACCTCCATTGCCCTGAGATGAGCTAAGGTTTCAGAGACAGCGGCGCGTTTATCGCCCGCCCACAAATTCTCAAACTTGACGCCGCCCATCTCTGGCATCCAGGTGATACCATTTGAAATTTGATAACCGGTTAAATCCGCGGAATCCAGAGTACGCATAATTTCAGATTTACGGACCTCGTGGTGGTGAACGATTTCATCGACGCGTTTTCCCAAATCATAGAAAAGGGCTTCGTGAGCCGGCAAAACGATTTTAACATCAAGTTTCTTGAGTTCTTGTAAAGATTTGAAGAAATCACCAAGCGGATTGTCTTTGGAATGCGGCGGTAACCCAATATTAGGTGTAATAACCGGTAGAATATGATCACCGGAAAAGAAAATTTTATCTTTAGCGTCGTATAAACAGATATGACCCGGTGAATGACCTGGCGTCCAGATGACCTGTAATTGGAAAAAACCTGTATCAATTATTTCGCCACCATTAAGTTTGATATCCGGTTCCAAATGTTTGAAGTTCGGCCGGAAATTACCGAAAGGCAGGCGGATACCTGATTCGTTAGAAGGCACTCCGTTAGCGCGGAACCAAGCCTCGCTCTGGCGCATAAATTCGTCGGTAATGGCATAACGGGTATGGAATACCTCTTCATCGCGGTGATGCATGATAACCTTGGCACCGGTGAGTTCTCGAATGCGGGGTACAAGCCCATAATGGTCGATGTGGGCGTGGGTTACCACGATCTGGTTCAGATCTTTGAGTTCAATACCTATTTCTGCAAGTTCGCTGGTTAATGCTCTGAAGGCTGTTTCATTATTCCAGCCGGCGTCAATGAGGAGATGGCCTTGGGTCCCTTTAACAAGATAAACATTAGTATTGCCGAGGGGATTGTTGGGAATAGGTATAAGAAACTGGTAGATACCTTCGATGATTTTAGTTGACATTTATTTCCTTTCGATTCTATTTGTCACTCTGAGATACAAAGTACCGAAGAATCTAGAACCCCTCCCCACCACGAGATACATTCGCCCCGATTGCATCGGGACTCAGTATGACAAAAGGGGATAGGAGGTTTACACCCTCACTACAATACTCTTCTTCAAAGTAGAGAAGAGACAACTATTATTTTATAACTTTCATTCCTGCATAAATTGCATTTTTGCCGAGTTCGTCTTCAATTTTTAGCAAGCGGTTATATTTGGCCGTGCGTTCACTGCGGCAAGGAGCACCGGTTTTTATTAGTCCCGTGCTCAATGCCACGGCAAGGTCGGCGATAGTAGTATCTTCAGTTTCTCCAGAACGGTGGCTGACGATAGCTTTCCAACCGATATCATGAGCCATCTGGATAGCATCGAGGGTTTCCGTGAGTGTGCCGATCTGATTAAGCTTAATGAGGATAGCATTGGAAGCCCTGGTTTCGATACCGCGAGCCAGACGATCGACATTGGTGACGTACAAATCATCGCCGACCAGAAGGATTTTATCACCGAGTTTTTGCGTCAGCAATTGCCAGCCTTCCCAGTCATCCTCAGCCATGCCGTCTTCGATACTTACGATGGGGTAATCAGACACCCACTTTACATAAAAATCAACCATTTCTTTACTAGTGAGTGAAACCCCTTCGCGTGCGAGTGTATATTTACCGGCATGATAATATTCACTTGAGGCCGGATCTAGGGCGATGAAACAGTCCTTGCCAGGTTTATAACCGGCTTTTTCAATAGCCTTGATAATAACTTCTACCGCAGCCTTATTGGAAGGTAACGACGGTGCAAAACCGCCTTCATCGCCCACATTTGTGTTCAGCTTCTCATCTTTGAGTACTTTTTTCAATGCCTGATATACCTCGGCACCCATTCGCAGTCCGTCGTGAAAATTGTTAGCGCCTGCCGGTATAATCATGAACTCCTGCAAATCCGTGGAATTGAAGGCATGTTTACCGCCATTAAGTATATTAAGCATAGGGACGGGGAGGATGTATTTTTTTGTATCGTTAAGATGACGATAAAGAGGTTTTTTAGCAGAAATAGCGGCAGCATGTGCCACCGCTAATGATGCACCCAGGATGGCATTTGCCCCGAGTCTGGATTTACTGGGGGTTCCATCGAGCTTGATCATTTTATGGTCGATAGCGGTTTGGTCCGCCACGTTCATTCCGGTAATGCTTTTAGCAATTTCAGTGTTCACATTATTTGCTGCCTTTTGTACTCCCAGACCGTTAAAACGGGTTTTATCACCATCGCGTAGTTCCAAAGCCTCGTGGGTACCGGTGCTGGCGCCGGAGGGGACAGCAGCTTCACCAATGGATCTATCGGAGAGAGTGACGGTGACGGAGATTGTAGGATTACCTCGAGAGTCTAGAATTTCATTGGCTTTGACGTTTTTTATGGTCGGCATAACTTTTCCTTTATTTTTTAATGTCATACTGAGTCGCAACACTTTCGGGAATCAGTGTCTAGTAATATCGGTTTACAACTAGACTCTTCTGTACTGCGTATCTCAGAGTGACAAGCAGGGCGCAATTGGAATTATAACATTTAGGATTGAAGGTAGTAAAAATTTGGCAACTATTGAAATTACCGGAAGCAGCCGGGCCTATCTGGAAAAGATAGCAGTAGCGAAGAATCTGAGCGCGGAAGAAATGATGAACGGCAGAAATTTGGCAGTTCTATTTTTCGATGAACATAATGCCAAGGAAGCGGTAGCGTTCGCTGTATATGTTTGAAGTTAACCTTTTACCAGCCTTTTGACACCTTGATAAGTGATAAAAGCCCCGACGATGATAATCAAAATACCCAGGATGGCGAAGGGATCATCTCTCAAGCGGGTAAACTCGTCCCCGATTAAACCGAAGGCGCTGATAAAACCGTCCCAGTTAATCTCCGGGCTCTTCCACATACCGAGACCGAGTATAAGAATGATAATCCCCCCAAGCATAATAATGAAAGCTTTAACTCTATTCATTGGTCATTCTCCCCCAAGTCCCTTGTCATAGTTTTCGGCGTATTCTTGTTATTTGACGTTGAATCAGGCGGGTTCCTGAGCTTCTATTCTAGCAATCTCACATAACATTGTCTACATAAAATATCAGTTTTTTATTGTATTATCGGTTGAATGCGGTAATAAAGTAACCGATATTCGATGGATTAAAATGCTGGTTACTTGCAGGAGTTGACATATTGTCCAGTTTACGATTAGAATTATCTATTGTCCGTCTTAATATTTCACCTGAAAGGGGGTGAGTAGTCTTTGTCTATCGTCGTGGGTGGGAGCAATGAAAGTTTTGAAAGCTTGCTCCGTCGTTTTACCCGCAAAGTACAGCAGGATGGGATTTTAAGTGAAATCCGTCACCGCGAGTTCTTTGAAAAACCGAGTATCAAACGCAAGCGCAAAGCCGCCGCTAAAAAACGTAAGAGTTCACGTACGGCTCGACCGAAGCGTTATTAAATATTGAACCGGTAAGAGTAAAAATGGAAGCTTCTTTAAAAGACAAGCTGAACGAAGATTTGAAGCAGGCGTTGAGGAGCGGCGATACCGTGAAACGGAATACAATCCGTCTCATGTTATCCGCTATCAATAACGCAGAAATAGCGAAGCAGGCAAAATTAACCGATGCCGATATCTTCGGGGTAATTGCTAAGGAAATCCGCCAACGTCAGGAAAGTATTGAAGCCTTTAAACTCGGTAACCGCGCCGATCTTGTCGCCAGCGAGTCTGCTGAAATGGTGGTACTGCAAAGCTATATGCCGGCGCAGATGAGCCATGACGAAATTGTAAATGTGGCGAAAAGGATTATTACCGAAGTCGGGGCTCGCGGTCCCAATGATAAGGGCAAGGTAATGCCCAAGATAATTGCGGAGCTGAAAGGTAAGGCAGACGGCAGAGAAATAAATACCGTCGTCACCGAACTCCTGAAATAACTCTTTACACAGGCAAACAATAATCAAGAGGGGGATGCAAAGTCCTCCTCTTTTTTATTTGTCTTTGCGAGTCATGAAATGGCGAAGAAATCTCCGCCCTCTTTGTTAGTGCTGAAGCGGACCAAGTTAGGTAAATGTGAGATTGCCATGTCGTCCCGATGAGATCGGCACTCCTAGCAAAGATATTTGTTTAATATAACTTCTTGTTTGGTTATTGTTTTTTTAGTATTGTTTATTATCGTCTGGCTATTCCCCTAAAGCCCCTTTTTCTGTTATCATAAGGTTGTCCGTCCTAAAGAAAACCGATGCATAGAATTGAAATCCGTCTCAAAAATCACCTCGCCGACGCCCGCGGAATGGGACTGGTTAAAGATATCTCCGACCTGGGTATTAAGACCATCTCCAGTGCGCACGTCTCCGAGATTTATTACCTCGACGCTGATCTCAACAAAAAACAGCTGATACGTGTTTGCCGCGATCTACTGGCGGACCCCGTTTCTCAAGACTTTACCGCCGATGCTCCACAACAGGATGACAACCGTCCGGATTATCATGTTGTGGAAGTAACCTATAACGCCGGCGTGGTTGACCCGGTGGAAGAAACCGTCCTCAAAGCCACCGGGGATATGGGTATCAAGAACATACGCGCGGTAAAGACGGCGAAGCGTTACCTCATTTCCGGTAACCTCACTAAAAAACAACTCGATGATTTGACTGCCAAGTTACTCGTCAATCCCATCATTCAACATGCCGTGCAGCCAGGCTGGCACCCGTTTGCCGCCAATCCGATCTATAATTTTGAACTCATTAAGATAGATTTACTGAAAGGCTCTAAATCTTTCCTGGATGAAGTTAAAAAACAGTATGGCTTTAACGATAAGGAATTTAAATCGATTTGCGATTACTATAAAAAACAACGAAAAAATCCTACCGATATTGAGTTAGAAACGTTAGCACAAACCTGGTCGGAACACTGCGTGCACAAGACCTTCAAAGCCAAAATCAAGTACGATCACCAGGTCATCGATAATTTGTTGAAAAGTACCGTCGCCCGTGCCACGCGGGAGCTGAATAAACCCTGGTGTCTTTCCGTGTTTATTGATAACGCCGGGGTGATTGAATTCGACGAAAAAAATGCGGTCTGCTTTAAAGTGGAGACACATAATCATCCCTCAGCCGTGGAGCCTTACGGCGGTGCTGCTACCGGTATCGGGGGTGTGATACGTGATCCATTAGGCACCGGGTTAGGCGCCGACGCAATTTTGAATACCGATGTTTTTTGTTTTGCTCCGCCCGATTTCCCAAACTATCAATTACCCAAAGGTGTTTTGCATCCCCGCCGTGTTTTCAAAGGCGTACGCGCGGGAGTGGCTGATTACGGCAACCGTATGGGCATACCTACTCTAAACGGGGCAGTGTTATTTGATAAGGATTATGTGGCCAATCCGCTGGTTTTCTGTGGCACGTTGGGCATAATGCCAAAAAGTATGTCCCGGAGGGGACAGCAAAAACCTGGCGATAAAGTAGTAGTGGTTGGTGGCAAAACCGGTCGTGACGGCATTCATGGCGTAACATTTGCCTCGGAACAGCTTACCGATGAATCGGGAGAAAAATCTTTCACATCCGTCCAGATAGGTAATGCCATCGTCGAAAAGAAGATGCTGGATATACTTTTACAGGCGCGCGATAAGGGTCTATACCGCCGCACTACAGACGTGGGGGGCGGGGGGCTGTCTTCCGCTGTAGGTGAAATGGGTGCAGAAACCGGCGTCCGTGTCGATCTGGAAAAAGTGCCGCTGAAATATGCCGGCTTGTCCTATACCGATATCTGGATTTCGGAATCTCAGGAACGCATGATTATCGCGGTGCCACCCGGACATATCGATGAAATTATGAGACTCTTTGCCAGTGAAGATGTGGAAGCGGCAGTTATCGGCGAATTCACCAGCGACAAACGTCTCCGGCTATATTACAAGGGTAATACCGTGGCAGATATGGAAATGGATTTCCTGCATGAAGGCAGACCGCAGTGGCAACTGAAAGCTGTCTGGCAACCGGTGGTTCAAAAAGAACTAAAACTGCCTGCCAAACCGGATTTGGGTAAATCACTCAAAAACATTCTCTCTACCTGGAATGTCTGCAGCAAAGAGTGGGTCATCCGGCAGTACGACCACGAAGTACAGGGCGGCAGCGTTTTGAAACCCCTGGTTGGTGTCCAAAATGATGGGCCAGGTGATGCTGCGATCATTCGACCGGTACTTGGTTCCGAGAAAGGTGTTATTGTCTCCAACGGAATCAACCCCAAGTACAGCCGTCTCGATCCGTACTGGATGGCTGCCTCTGCCATCGATGAGGCATTACGCCAGATCGTGGCTGTTGGAGGGAGTTTAGACCGCGTAGCGTTGCTGGATAACTTCTGCTGGGGAGATACCCGCCGTCCTGAGACGCTGGGGGCGCTGATTCGTGCCGCAAAAGCCTGTTACGATATGGCGGTGATTTATGGTACTCCATTTGTCTCCGGAAAAGATAGTCTGTACAACGAATTTGAATACGAAGGTAAATTAATTTCGATACCGCCTACTCTGCTGATTTCAGCGATGGGCATAATGGATGATGTCAAAAAAGCCGTCTCTATGGATTTCAAAGAAGCAGGTAACAGTATATACATTGTCGGAGCGACCAAAAATGAACTTGGAGGTTCCGCCTACCTGGATGTGAATAATTTGGCCGGAGCAGCCGTTCCCACGGTAGATCCTAAAATTGCCCGTTTATCCATGGAAAAATTGAGCGGAGCGATTAACAAAAGTCTGGTCAGAGCCTGTCACGATTGCAGTGAAGGCGGCATCGGGGTGGCGGTAGCCGAGATGGCTTTCGCCGGCGGTCTAGGCGCACAAATAGATCTAGAGACCGTGCCCCTAGAAGGGAAAATAACCCGCGACGAAGTAGTTCTATTCTCAGAATCCAACAGCCGTTTTATTGTCGAAGTTGCACCTGAGAAAAAAACCTCTTTCGAAAGGGCATTAAAAGGCATCATTTTTGCCCAAATAGGTACGGTTAACAAAATTTCAAATTTTGTGGTGAATGGTTTGAAAGGCAAGCCGGTATTAAATGAAAAATTGGCAGATTTGAAAGAAGCCTGGCAGCGACCGCTGCGCTGGTAAAAATATGAGTAAAGTAAAAGCCATTGTAATCCGGTCTCCCGGTGCCAATTGTGACGGCGAAGCGGTTTTTGCGCTGGAAAAAGCCGGTGCCGAAGTCGCACTGGTGCATATCAACCAATTGAGCCGCCGTGAGTACAAACTGGCGGATTATCAGATTTTACTCATCCCGGGTGGATTCACCTACGGCGATGATATTTCCGGTGGCAAAGTGCTGGCCAACGAATTGAAGTTGAAACTTAGTGATGACATGAATCGGTTTGTGGCTGATGGCAAGTTGATTATCGGCATCTGCAACGGTTTTCAAATCATGATCAAAGCCGGTATTTTACCGAAGTTAAACGAAGGCGAGTTGCCTAAACTCACATTAACCTATAACGATTCAGGCAAGTTTGAGTGCCGGTGGGTGTACCTGAGCGTGAATCAGAAGAGTCCCTGTATTTATACCAAGGGCATCGAAAAGCTCTATGTGCCGGTGGCTCATGGTGAAGGTAAATTGATCGGTGACCCGAAAACACTTTCTGCGAAAAATATCGTGCTCTATTACGCTAATGAAAAAGGCGACCGGAAAGCGGGGTATCCTTATAATCCTAACGGTTCAATCAATAATATCGCCGGAATTTGCGATGACACCGGACGTATTTTTGCCTTGATGCCTCATCCAGAACGGCATGTTTTGGGCACCCAACATCCGCAATGGACGCGACTGGGAGCTAAAAAATACGGCGAAGGGTTTCCCATTTTCCAGAACGCCATCAAATTTGCCAAAGGCATATAGCTCGATTGTTGTCTTGAACCCATCGTTTTCATTCATCACTACCTTCACGATGTTTCTCTGCCGGATAACTATCAGAACCTTTAGATAGGCCTTGATATGCAGTGCAGTAACGAATTGAGTGGCCGTTTATGCTTTAAATGGGTGATACAAGGGTCTCTCTATCTTTTTTGGTAATTAGTAATGAGATGGTTTATGATTGAGAATGATGCAAGCTACATATGAAAGCAGGTAAACAATAACATTATGGTCGTTTCCCAAAAGCGAGCTTACGCGACTTTTGGAATTGTTGGCTTAGCCTTATTAATGAGCTCGATAGACTCGACCATTGTCGCGGTGGGGTTGCCGACACTTCTAACCGATCTTAAAACAAACTTAGCGATGGTAGCCTGGACGATAACCGGTTATCAATTCTCACAAAGCATTATTATGCCGATAGCCGGTAAGCTTAGTGATGAATGGGGGCGGAAAAGGCTCTTCCTCTCCGCCGTAATTTTATTTACTGTTAGCTCCATCGCAGCAGGTTTTGCTCCCAATATTTTTACACTCGTTGTTTTTCGTGTGCTGCAAGGCATTGGAGGTGGAACATTCTTACCTTCGGCTACCGGCATCGTCGCCGATACTTTTGGAGACAGAAGAGCCCAATTTATCGGTTTATTCGGTAGTATTTTCCCTATCGGCGGTATAATTGGACCGAATATCGGGGGATTTATTATTGAACACTTTTCTTGGCGATGGATATTTTTTGTTAATGTTCCTATAGGAGTTCTATTACTGATTGGTGGTGCAATTATTCTACCGCAAAAGGATTTGGATAAAGTAACATCCAACCGTCGGATAGATTTTACCGGACTAGGATTATTTGTAGGAGCCGTTTTTGCAGTTCTCTATGGTATCACCAATTGGGCTAATAACCCAGGTGGTATAAATGGACTTACGATTGCATTGTTCATTCTCGGTGCGATTATGTTTGTTTTGTTTTTCCGGTATGAAGGCCGGGTCGAACAACCGATGATAGATACAAAATTGCTCAGGTGGAAACCTTTTCTAGCAGTTAATATCTATAATTTTCTTTTCGGAGCGGTCGTCTTCGGGTTGGTGTCCTACCTTCCCTATTACGCCACGATCGCCTACGGTATGTCCGCGGAACAAGACGGTTTACTGTTGACGCCGCGTTCGGTCATGGCCATAATCGTCTCTGCCATTACTTCTATATTTATCATCCGTTTCCGGTATCGTTTGCCAATGATCATTGGCATGATCCTGATAATATTAAGTCTTTTTTTATTGAGTCAGGGTTATCACGATATAAATATTTTAGGAATAGGCTTGCACAATCTGGTTCTACTCTCATTGATCGTCGCTATTTCAGGAATGGGAATGGGAGTGGCTAATCCCGCTTCTAATAATGCGGCGCTCGATCTGATGCCTGAAAAAGTAGCGGCTGTTACGGGGATGCGTGGGATGTTCCGCGCAGTTGGGGGTATGTTTGGGACAGCATCAGTAACACTGATTCTCAGTTTCTTTTCAGATAAACCGGGGGGGATGCAGTATATATTTGCCGGATTTGCTGTATTGCTAACCGCTACAATTCCCATTGTGTTCCTGATTCCGGACACTGCTCGTGAGCGCCATAACAAACTTAGAAAATCTACCGTACAATAACAAATATAATTTTCGCGAATTCATTGCGCTCGGAAAAAGTGATAAAAAAAAGGGGAGCTTTTATGCACCCCTTTTCATATTTAGCTACTACTGAACAATGTTAGAACGAATATCGTAGCGTAATCAGATTGTGGCTTTTTTATTTAGCCGGTTTGACCCGCAGTTGATTTTAGTAGATAGGTGAACCTCATACGGTTGGCCGGTAAATGTCGAGTATCCCCTGGAAATCGATAATTTGACTCCGCAGTTATCGCAGGTCTGATTTTCCGGTTGGAGTAAAGCATAACCGTAATACAGTTGACCGCATTGGGGACATTTTCCTTGTATCAATGTTGCCTCCTAATAGTGAAACCGACCATGTTTTCCGGTCGGTTTCACTATTTGCTCCTTGTTACCCAAGTGACCACATTACAGGTAACAATTCACGGCAACCAGGATGTTTATTATGCTTCAAATGTACCATTATTAAGTAATAATTGTGAAATATAACAACCAAATGTTTAGCTTTTGTCAATAAAGTAGTATTAGAGAAAAACGTCTCTGAATATATATAAAATTATAAATATATGACAAAATTTGAGTAAAAGTGTAGGGATTAGAATAATGTATGTCGTTAACCGGATAATTATTGAGATAAGATCTTTACTACGAAGACAGCAGCACTTTGCCATGGGTTTCGGGAGATTCGGCGGTTTTTATCGCTTCTTTGAATTTCCTAAGCGGGTATGTCGCCGCTATTGGAATTACCAGGGATTTTTTGGCAAATAAGCCCCACAATTCATTGAAAACCTGCTGCCGTTTTTCCGACCCCACTTTATTACTCCACTCGGCGATGACAAAATGCTCCAGCTTGATATTCCGGGCTCCAGCCTGTTCTTCAGTCAAATGCAGCGGTTGCCTGGAAAGTCTGCCGTAGTTGACGATTTGCGCTCCCGGAGCAAGCGTGCCAGCTAGTTGTTCCGCGGTATTTCCCGAAATTGCATCAAGCAAGCCGACGATGGGTTTATTCCCGGCGGTTTTCTTTATCTGCTGTACCCAGTCTTTATCTTCCGTGACGATGATATGTTCCGCCCCTATTTCCTTTAGTCCTGGAACGTCTTTATAAAAGCGCGTCAGGTTGATTAATGGTTTATTCTGACGTGCTGCGATCTGAATCATAAGCCGTCCCACCGACGTATCGGCCGCATCATTGATAATAAAACCATTGCCTTTAATTTCGTAGAGTAGAGCGTACGCAGTGATAGGATTGGAACGGATCTGACAGGCAATTTGATCACTGACGGCATCGGGCACAGGCATCAAAATGACAGCCGGTAACACCAATTGCTCTGCCCAAGTGCCCAACCAGCTTGCCGAATAGCGTTGCCCGATGTTAATGCCGGTCACATTTTGCCCGATCGCTTCGACGATGCCGATACCTTCGGTGCCCGCAGTCATTGGTGGGGGCGTGGGGGGAGGATAGACACCCCGGATCCAAGCGAGATCGATTGCATGTATCGGACGTAAAGGGATGCGTACGCGTACTTCGTTGGGTCCGGGTTCCGGAGTTTTTACATCCTCAATTTGTAGGACTTTTTCCGGCTCTCCAAGAGTATTAAAAAATATCCGCTTCATCTTCACCTCTTGTTCCCTGCGATTTAGGGGTTTGCTTCCATTCTCTCTTTTTGGCGAAAGGGAGAGACAGAGGGATTAGTAATAAGTCTGTTTACTAAATCCCCCTTGCTCCCCCTTTCGGAAAGAGTGAAGAAATCAATAACTAGCCCTTAATATTCAACCTGGTAGAAAGACGATTTAATTCTTCCACACCATTTTCAGTAACGATGACGGTGCCGCCGAGATTAACTCTCTGGTTATCGCGCACCGCATTCGGTTCCAGCTCCAGGATTAAACCCGGTTTCAGAACAAATTCCCGCGCAAACGCCGGGGTTTCATATTTCTTGGCATGGTATTTCTTAAGTTCGGGCAGTTCATCCACCCTGGTCTGCATCGGACTGCACAAAATCAGCGGGTCCATACTGTGGCATAGCGGTGTAAAGTTCCAGCAACCGGCTTCGTCAAATGGTTTCCTCATAACATCGCACAACGCGCCGAAAGTGACGCCGGGTTTTATGAATTTAATCCCCTCTTCGTAAGAAGCTCTGGCGACATCGCCCATTTCTTTCACCAGTGGCGATACGGGTCCGGTAGCCACGCTCATTTGCTGTTGGGTCTGGATGCCGGCGTAGGTGGGGAAGATCTCCGATTGCACCAAGTCGCTCTTGCCGATGATGGGCGGATGCTGGGCTTGAATCATCCACAAAGATGGACCCCATGCCAGACTGGCAAAGCCGGTGCCCGTTTGTGTAATCTGCATATTAAAGTGAGCTCCATTAACCATGATGGTGTGAGCGATGGCAGCGACCACCTCATTTTCTCCGGCACCCGGTTTCACGGTATCCAGCATTGCCTGGCAGGCTTTCTCCCCGATTTTCGCGGAATGACGCGCCATAGCCAGTTCTTCGTCACTCTTGAACATGGTTATCGGTACCAAGAGGGACAGCATAACGTCTTTGAAATTCAGTTTTGGTAATTTTACAGTGATGGCCGGTACGAGATCCCTATGTCCTACCAGCCCGATGGTGCCGCTTTCCAGACCGCGGGATTTAAGTGCCGAGATTAAACCCTCGGCGAGATTTTCCCAGGCTTGATAATCTTCGATCCAGGGCGTGACACCGTGGCGGCGGTTTACTTCCGTACCGGTGATACCATGAATCGCCAGGCGTACCAGATAAACAGGTTGTCCCTTGAGAGGAAACATCACCGTCCCACCGTTGCTGTCGTTGGTGAACCAGGCGTCCGGTTCGTCGAAACCGCCTCCGGCGACGACGAGGCAATCGATACCTTGTTCAGCCATCATTTTTCTGGCCAGTGCGAACCGGCGGTCCCGTTCGTGGAAAGAAAGCATGGGGAATGTTATATCCCTGGTTTTGATTCTCATAGCGAAACCCTCCTTATGGCATACAATATTGTATACAATGTTCCATAGTATACCAATTAAAGTAGATGGCTTCAATAGGGATGACAAAATTAGAGGAAATTATCTGCTTGCCTGACAAATATGATCGTATAATCAATGCCAGCGGGGGATATGTTCTTCTCGCATTTCGATTTCAAAGACGATTACCGCTTGCCCGCGAATCAGGACTCTGTCTTTATCTGTCAGTTCGCATTCCAATATCCCGCCGCGCTGTGATGCCTGGTACGCCTTTAGCAATTTATTGCCCAATTTCCGACTCCAGTAAGGGGCCAGGAAACTATGTGCAGAACCGGTGACCGGGTCTTCATCGATGCCGATGAATGGTACAAAAAATCTGGAGTAAAAATCATGTTCTTTATCTTCGGATTTGCACGTGATGATGAATTGTTTATCTCCAAATTTTTTCAATTTACTGAAATCAGGTTGCATTGTTTCCAGAACCTGGCGATTTTCTACCTCGAAAAGATAACGACTCCCGTTGACTCCACTAAAAATGGGTGTAATGCCTAGGGCTGTGGTAATTCGCTTTTGCACAAGTGCCGGCTGCCCCGTGAAAGAGGGGAAATTGAGTTCTATTTTACCATTTTTATATCTTGCGAAGAGCTTTCCTGATAGGGTATCGAATTCAATCGTGTCCTGCTTCTTTTCTAGTCCGGTTTCCCAGAGAATATGTGCCGATGACAGAGTAGCGTGGCCGCAAAAATCTATCTCCGCCAAGGGGGTAAACCACCTTAGATGGTAAGAGCCATTTTGTTTTGAAAGAAAGGCGGTTTCCGAGACATGCAACTCAGCAGAGATGTTTTGCAAGAGTGTATCGTCTAGTGGCTTGCTCGACGGCAATACACATACTCCGGCAGGGTTCCCCTTGTAAGCCTGACTGGTAAAGGCATCTACCTGATAAATTTTCATTTTAGAGCCCAGTGGCTTCGTCCACTCCAAGGATAATATTCATGTTCTGTACCGCTGCTCCTGAGGCGCCTTTACCGAGGTTGTCGAATCTCGCCGACAGCAGGATGCGTTCTTTCCCTCCGAAAACGAATAGCTCGATGTTGTTGGTCTCGTTACAGTCGGTCATGGTGAGGAAGCCGTTTTTCAGGTGTTCGTCCGCCGGGTAGGGCATCACTTTGAAGAACCGCTCCCCGGTGTAATATTCAGCTAACACTTTCTGTATATCAGCGGCTGATAAGTTATTCGTTATTTTGTTCGAATACAGCGGGATGGAAATAATTTCACCGTTGTAAACGTTTACTACGGTGGGCGCAAAGACGACAGGTTGAGCTAGCCCAACCACTCGAGTCATTTCCGGAACGTGTTTGTGATTTAGCGCCAGGGCGTAAGGGCGGGGGTTAAGCACGTACTGCGGTGGGTTAGCTGCCTGATAATCGGCAATCATCGTTTTACCACCGCCGCTGTATCCGGCTATGGCAAAGCTGTTCACCGGATAATCTGGGGCAACAATTCCTCGGGATACCAGCGGAAATAGCAATGCAACAAATCCGGTGGCATGGCAGCCTGGCACGCTGATCCTTTTAGATGTCCTGATCAGGTTTCTTTGTTCTTTGTTCAGTTCCGGAAAACCGTAAACCCAGCCTTCCGACACGCGGTGGGCGGTCGAACCGTCAATGACACAAACGGAGTTATTGGTGATCATACCTACGGCCTGACGAGCGGCATCATCCGGCAGGCACAGGAATACGATGTCCGCTTCGTTTAAAAGTTTACGCTTCACCGTCGGGTCTTTGCGCTTTTCTTCCGGAATCTCTACCAGTTCGATATCCGTGCGTTTTTGTAAGCGCTCGTGGATTTTTAGCCCGGTGGTACCGTGCTGGCCGTCGATAAATACTGTTTTTTTCACTTTGTTTACCTTTAGGACATCAATCCTTTATCAGAGCTCTCCCCCTTTAGAAAAGGGGGATTAAGGGGACTTTGAAATCTCTCTGTATCTCCCTTTACGAAAGGGAGAAATACATCTCTATTATCGCTGTTTATAGGTAAGGATTCAATGGGACATTAGAGAATAGTTGTTGTGCTTGAAACTATTGGGAAGATATATACTAATTCCCTATTTATTTTAATAGAAGTATTTGAAAATGTATTGTCTCAACCCCATTATAGAATCCTTCACCCGTTTCTATGTGACCGAGCTTTCGATAGAATTTTAATGTCAGAGGACGGGCTTTTGCAGTCTCAAAGGTAAACTTAATAATGCCAGAGTTTAAAGCAATACACTCTAATTCTTTTAGTAGTTGGCCTCCGTAACCTTGCCCTTGATAGTCTTTTTGAATCCGCATTCGGCGTAATTCTGCTGACGCATCCGGCAATTTTTGGAATCCCCCCATAGCAATAATTGAATTATTTGATAATCCAACAAGAAATTCTCCCCCGTTATTTAGATAAATACGTTCAATAGACCGGAGATCAGTTTCTTCCTCAAATTCGGATATGTTTATCACAAAGCCAACTTTAGCACTTCGGTGTAACGCAATCATCTCACTAAAGAATTTCGGCTGGTATCGAACTAGTTTCATTATTTCCGTAATATTATGTTTCCCACGGTAATTTTTGTTGATCATCCCACTTCCGGTGCGCATAAAAATCAATGTCCAAACCAGCCTGTTTCATAGACTTTTTCCACTGTGCCAGCGAGGTCTTTTCCATGCCGGCGATTACTTGTGCCAGTTTTTCATCACCGCGGGAAAGTATGGCTTGTACTTCGGCCCATTCGATGCTCTCATTTTTGACACTGAATCCCTGCTTCGGCAGGCTGTTTTTCATTAATGTCAGTCGGCGATTCAATATTTCTAATGTGGCCATAGCCTCTCTTTGGAAGGGCGTTAGTGCTTTAGGTATAAATGCGGAAACTGTGAGCGTAATGCGGCTGGAAGGACCGTGCATCTCCATCCTTTCCCGGCATTTTTTCACCAGTTCCACTATTTGCAGAATATCGTCGTCAGTCTCCGTAGGTAGACCGATCATAAAATATAGTTTGAGTCGCCCGATGCCCTCCAAGGCTACCTTTTCCAGGGCTTTAAGTATATCTTCCTCATCGATCCTCTTGCCGATGATATCCCGGAGCCTCTGTGAACCGGCCTCGGGCGCCAGAGCTACGGTACGAGCGCCACCTTCGATTACATCACTCAACACCGAGGTCAGCAGCGGCTTGATGCGCAGTGAACTGACCGATATTTCCGCTCCCATTCCGGAAAACTTACTCACAATTTCCTCAATCTGGGGGTGGTCGGTGACTGCCGGGCCTAATAACCCCAACTTTTTACGGTACTTTAAACCTGCTTTACCTTGCGCCAGCAGGCTCTCCACAGAGTGGAAACGCATCGGTTTGAAGCAATTGCTTACCAGGCAAAACTTACAACCCCAGTTACAGCCGCGTTCCACCTCGACGAGGTACATATCGCCAAGTTCGGTATCCCGGGTGAGTACGGTGGAATGTACGGGGAAATCATCCAGGTTTTTTACCCATTGCCGTATTACAGGTTGTTTCGAATAACCCGGTACATAGATTCCCGGTAACTTTGCCAGTTGTTTTAAGAATTCCGCCCGGTCTTCGCTGGCGCCCTCTTTTAAGATGGGCAACATTTTGGGGAAAATCGCTTCCGCTTCCCCGGTGCATAGAGCGTCAAAAAATGGCGCTAATGGCGTTCCGTTAGCCGTGATGCAAGGTCCCCCGGCAATCAGCAGGGGATAGGTGGCGTCCCTGTTTTTGGCGTAAAGAGGTATACCCGCGGCTTTCAGTATATTTTTGACGTTGAAATAATCCAGTTCATAACTGATAGAAAAAGCGATCACCGCAAAATCGGTTAGCGGCAGCATGGATTCCATTGAGAGAGGTAAAGCATCATCTCCCGGTTCGAGAAATACCCGTTCACAGACGATATCGGAATAGTCGTTTAAAAGGCGGTAAATTGTCTGTATCCCCAGATTGGACATTCCGATGAAGTAGGAATTTGGATAGACCAAGGCGATCGGCAGCTTGCCGCCCCAGTTCTTGTTCACGGTGCCTTGTTCGGCCGCCAGGCGGCTTTTAATGACCTGTTTATCCCATTTCATTTATCATTTCACGTCATTCCAGATGAGCGACTTCATCGCCATCCCGTATAAACTTTATTGAATCGGGACTTGATCTGGAATCCAAGTCAATTGTTGCTGGATCCCAGCTTTCACCGGGATGACGTCTATTGGCTATTTATAGCTCGGGTCCAGATTCGATGCCTGAGCGCGGGCTTTGGTTTCATCATCGTGTTTTTTCAAATTATGGTATACAAGACTCAAATTATACCAGGCTTTGGCAAACCCAGGGTCATACCTAACGGCTTGCAGGTAAGCTGCAAGCGCATCTTCATTTTTACCCGTCTTAAAGAAAACGGTGCCTTTATTGAACCATGCCACAGCTAATTTCGGGTCGATATCCGTAGCTTTGACAAAACACCTGAAGGCTTCTATTTGCTCGCCGGATTTCAATAACGCTTCACCTTTGCTATTCCAGGTTATCGCATCGTGAGCGTTTATTTTCAGAGCCTGGTCGTAGGCGGCCACTGCTTGATCAAAATGCGCCATCTCGGTGTAAGCATCACCCTTGTTGTGCCATGCTTCGAGGAATTGCGGATCGATCTTCACAGCTTCGTCGAAAGCCTTCATCGCTTCATTATATTTGCCCATGTCCGCGTAGGCATCTCCTTTGTTATTCCAGGCTTTAGCATAACGGGGGTTGAGCTTGATAGCTTCATCGAAGGATTTAACCGCCTCAGCTGGTCTATTCAAATCGTGCTGCGCCACTCCTCTGTTGTTCCATACCTGCGAACTCTTGGGATTAATTTTGATGACTTCATCGTAAGCTTTAATGGCTTCTTCTGAATTACCAATTTTATGCCAAGCAACACCCTTGTTGTACCAGAGGTCGGCGTCATCTGCCTTGATTGCAATCGCAGCGTCGTATTCCGCAATTGCCTCCTTGGGTTTGCCATGTTCACTGAGCATAATACCTTTATTTAATCTGGCTTCTATCAGGTTGGGATTTAACCCGATTGCCTTGTCATAAGCTATCAATGCCTCATCATCTCTACCCAACGCAGCTAGGGTATTGCCTTTATTCGTCCAGGCTTCGGCAATGCCAGGAAATATCTCGATTGCTTTCTCATAAGCTTTGAGTGCTTCCTCGAACCGATTGGATTCAAAATACGTCAAACCTTTGGCGAACCATTCTTTGGCGTCAATATTATCTACCATTTTTCTCCCCCGTTACATTTTAAATATTCTAACTCGACGGTTGGGGTCCTTGCCGGTGCTCTGCGAAAAGACGCCGTTTCTTTCCGCTACCAGGTGTTGTAAACGCCGGATGTAGGCGCTCTGCGGGCTTAATTCCACGGTTTCTTTGCCTTCTTTAATGGATTCCACCGCTTCTTTGGCTTCATCCAGAGCCTGTTTAAAAGACGAATCCCGGCCGGCTATTTCATTATACTCTACCGGATATACGGAGCTGAGCAACTGGCGGATTTGTTGCGGGCTACTGCCCCGCAGTACATAAATTAACATGTTTCGATTCTCGGCATCACGGATGCGCGGTGGTTTCTGCCGGTAATATTTTTTAGATGTTACCATCAGTGTCGCTTGATCTATGTCTTCGGCGATATTCAGATGAACCTGCATCTCTTCGGCTACCTGTTCCAGTCTGCCGCGGTTAACCCCGAAAAGATACAACCGCGGGGAACTGCCGTTTTTGGTGACTTCGGTTTTATGGTTAATTTGCCGGCTAGGTTTACGGACATCAGTTTCGGGCATGACGCTTTCGACGTGTATTTCTCCATTGGCATCCGTGGAACGGACTTCCAGCGGTTGCGGTTCTCCGCGCAGGATGGAATCTACGGCACTGGCGACATCCTTGTGGATGGCAACCTTATCCCGTTCCTGTATTTCTACCAATATGTCGAAGGTCGGCGAGGACACACGTTCCAGTATTGATTTTTGTGTTCCGCGTCGCTTGGCTTCTTCATCGCCCAACGTCACCGATTGGATGCCGCCGATTAAGTCTGCCAGCGTTGGGTTCATCATCAGGTTTTCCAGCGTGTTACCGTGTGCCGTCGCTACCAGTTGCACCCCCCGTTCTGCGATGGTGCGGGCAGCCATCGTTTCCAGCTGGGTGCCGATTTCATCGATGACGATCACTTCCGGCATGTGGTTTTCTACGGCCTCGATCATGACCGCATGCTGCATATCCGGTGTGCGTACCTGCATACGGCGGGCTTTCCCGATAGCGGGGTGGGGTATATCGCCGTCGCCGGCAATTTCGTTGGAAGTATCGACAATAATCACCCTCTTGTCCAGATCATCAGCCAGCACCCGGGCAACCTCGCGCAACATAGTGGTTTTGCCTACTCCGGGACGACCGAGCAGTAAAATACTTTTTCCGCTCTGTACCAGGTCTTCAATGATATTGATTGTACCGAAAACAGCTCGGCCTACACGAACCGTTAGACCCACGATCCGTCCTTTCCGGTTACGGATGGCAGATATGCGGTGTAAAGTCCGCTCGATACCAGCCCGGTTGTCGTCTCCGAACAGACCGATACGGGAAGTGACATATTCGATGTCCTCTTCAGTTACCTCGCTTAATTCCATGGTAATATCGCGATCCAGAAAACGGGCTTCCGGTTCCCTGCCCAGGTCCAGAATGACCTCTATCAACTGCCGGAAATCAGGTTGCCTTTGAAGCTGTTCCCGGATGCCGGGAGGTAAAATATCGAATAAGGCTTCCAGGTCATCGGTGATTACTTTTTGCAAGTGAACCTCCTCCTGGATTTATATTTTCCCGGATACGATATCCAGGAAATACTCGTGTAACCGGGTGTCATCGGTCAATTCCGGATGAAAAGCCGTGACTAATAATTTGTCCTGACGCGCGGCAACGACAGTGCCGTCCTTTAATTTCGCCAGTACCTCCACTTTCTCACCTACAGAAGCAATGAGCGGCGCGCGAATGAATACCGCGTGAAATATTTTTTTGCCGATAGCCGGGATTTGGATATCAGTTTCGAAGCTATCCACCTGCCGCCCAAAAGCGTTACGTTTGACGCTGATTTCCATCACGCCGATAGGTGTTATTTTACCGTTGACGACACCTTTTGCGAGGACGATCATACCGGCGCAGGTGCCGAACATTGGGAAATTATCTGTGGCCATCCGGTGAAGTTTTTCCGTGAGCTCGTAATGCCGCATCAATTTAGTAATCGAGGTGCTTTCGCCCCCGGGAATTATCAGGCCGTCCAGTTTTTCCAGTTGCTCCGGCAACCGCACCTCCACCGTTTCCACGCCCAGCCGTTTTAATACGGCGATGTGTTCTGCAAAGGCGCCTTGCATGGCAAGGACACCGATTCTCATTTTACCATCCTCTACCCGCGAGCAATTGATCTGGAGGAAGCTGTTTAACGCTCATCCCCAGCATGGCATCACCCAGATTCTGAGAAACCTTAGCTAGAATTTTGGCATCCTGATAATGGGTGACTGCCTGGACGATAGCTTTAGCCCTGGCTTCAGGGTTGCCGGATTTAAAAATGCCGGAACCGACAAAAACACCATCGGCGCCTAACTGCATCATCAGAGCAGCATCGGCCGGAGTAGCCACGCCGCCAGCCGCAAAATTAACTACCGGTAATTTCCCGGTCTTGTGTACTTCGATAACCAGATCCAATGGAGCCCCCAGTTCTTTGGCCTCATTGGGTAACTCATCCGGAGCCATATTTACCAGCTTGCGGATTTCATCCTGCACGGTGCGCATATGCCTTACGGCCTCAACGATATCGCCGGTGCCGGCTTCACCCTTGGTGCGTATCATGGCAGCGCCTTCACTGATACGCCGCAGAGCTTCACCCAGATTGCGACAACCGCATACGAATGGCACTTTAAAATCGTGCTTCCAGACGTGGTGGGATTCATCCGCCGGGGTTAATACTTCGGATTCATCGATATAGTCGACTCCAAGCGCCTCAAGAATTTGAGCTTCCACGAAGTGTCCGATACGGCATTTTGCCATGACGGGGATAGATACGGCTTTCATAATCCTTTTAATAACCGTGGGATCCGACATTCGAGCGACACCACCGGCTTTGCGGATATCGGCTGGAACGCGCTCCAGCGCCATTACAGAACAAGCTCCAGCAGCTTCGGCTATTTTGGCATGTTCCGGGGTGACGACATCCATAATAACCCCACCCTTGAGCATTTGGGCGAGGCCGGCTTTCACTTTAAAAGTTGCGGTTTCCATTGTATCCTCCGATTGAACGAAAAGGGGTTTACTTAATGGGTATATTATAAAGCTATTTTACTACTGTTCTCACGTGAATAGCAATCACACGGTTGGACCTAAACAGCTAATGTGTTCAGAAGTAAATTACAAAATTCGAAGCCCGAATATCGGAATGATTTAATTTGAAATTTAGGATAATTAATTGTTTAGAGTTTAGGATTCCGATCCTAGAATTTATAGCTAAGCGGTTTTTTCACCGGCAGTCCCGATTGACGCGGGTAGAGTGCCGGGGTAGGAGCGAGCTTTTTTACGACTACGAGATATCTCCGGTCGGGAAATTGGGGCATTAATACCGGGCGAACTTCCTGCAATCTGGCTTTTAGTATAGTGATCGCCTCTTTAGCGGTCTCTACTTCCTCCTGGATTTCGCCCTTTTTGTGGACCACTAAAAAGCCATCTGTGCGGCAAAACGGTAAAGTATATTCTACCAGGGTTACGAGCGGCGCTACCGCCCTGGAAAGCACTAAATCAAACTCTGCCCGGTACTTAAACTGATGCGCCACTTCCTCAGCCCGACCGGTAATTACCTGTACATTCTTTAATCCGAGCTTTTCAATAATATGCTGCAGAAACAATACTTTTTTGCCGGTAGCTTCTAATAGCACCAGTCTCATTTCCGGAAAAGCGATTTTCAAAGGTATTCCGGGTAAACCGGCGCCGGTTCCCACGTCCAGCGCCTTGATTTTGCCTTCCGGGTGATATGCTAAGACCACCGTCAAGGAATCCAGAAAATGATTTATCTGAGCCGGTTCGTAGGCGGTGATAGTAGTAAGGTTCATCTGCTGGTTCCAAACCACCAATTCCTCATAGTAAGTCTGGAATTGCGCAAGTTCTTCCTCTCCCAGTCTAATTCCCAGATTTTTGGCGCCTTCCTGTAACTTTTCCATCATATATCCATTCATTTTACCAGAAAAACAGGCAGATATTATGTTTGACGCCGGTATCTCATAAAGACTATATTTATTTGCAGAGCAAATTAATTCCATTTTACATAATTATTCATGGTGGCGAATTCATAAGTTTCTGAAAGGGGTACATTTCGGATGAATACCTGTGAACTGTTTTCTTTAAAAGACCGAGTTGCTGTGGTTACCGGGGCGCGGCGCGGAATCGGAGCTGCAATAGCGGTGATGATGGCCGAAGCCGGAGCCGATATCTCTATTAGCGACATCGATGTTGCTACCGGTGAACTGGATAGAGTCGCCGAAAATATCCGCCAAACAGGACGGCGCGCGCTGGCTGTCAAAGTGGACGCTTCTTCCAAAACCGATTGGGAAAATATGGTCAACCTCACCGTTAAAGAGTTCGGTAAGATCGATATATTGGTCAACAATGCCGGCGGCGGTCGAGGTGGCACTCTCCTTACCTGTCCCGAAGAAGACTGGGATTTTACCATGAACGTTAACCTGAAAAGTGTCTATTTAGGCTGCAAGATAATCGCTCCGTACTTAAAAGCCCAAAAGAAGGGCGCCATTATCAATATCAATTCCGTCGAAAGTCTGAAAGCAGTTCTACAACGGTCCCACCCTTATGCCGTAACCAAGTCTGCGATGACAATGATCACTAAAGGGCTAGCCCGCGAACTGGCTAAATCCGGTATCCGTGTGAACGAAATCGCACCGGGCAGCATCAGGACGGAAATGATGCGTCATTTCTGGGATACGCCGGATTTCCAGGAGAGAATGAAAGCTAACTCGATGTGGGGCAGAATGGCGGAGCCGGAGGAAATCGGCAGTATAGCGGTGTTTTTAGCCTCGGACGCCGCGAGCTGGGTCAACGGAGTAACCTTAGTTGCCGATGGGGGCGCACTTTGCTGACTTAATATTTATCTCTCCCCTTGCGGAAGAGAGCTACAGTGAGGGGGTGAATCTATTTCAGCGCCTTGGTTGTTATTCACCCTCACCTCAATCCTCTCCCGCATGGGGAGAGGAGGCTTACGGGTTTTATTCGCATCGTCCGATTCAACCTAGAATTTCGATATTCGTGCTTAGATTTTGCCGTTATTTATTTCTGAATCAGAGAGAAGAATTCGGCACGGCTTGCCGCTCGTTTGCGGAATATCCCCCTCAAGGCCGAGGTTATGATGTTCGTTCCCGGTTTTTTTACACCGCGCATCACCATACACATATGTTCCGCGTTAACCACAACCGCGACCCCCTGAGCCTGCAGCCCGTCGGCAATAGCGTCAGCAATTTGGGTAGTCATCCGCTCTTGGATCTGCGGACGCCGGGCGAAGATTTCTACCACCCGGGCTAATTTGCTGATCCCGACAACTCTTCCGGTGGCATCCGGCAGGTAGCCTATGTGCACCACTCCATAAAATGGTAACAGATGATGCTCACACATCGAGTAAAAAGGAATATCCTTCAAAATGACCATTTCGCGGTGTCCGAGTTCGTAGCCTACCCGGAGTTCTGCGAGAGGGTCTTTATCCATCCCGGCAAAAATTTCGGTATACATTTCCGCGACACGACGGGGCGTTTCCTTCAGGCCTTCCCGATTCGGGTCTTCACCGATAGACGTGATCATCGTATGCACCGCTTTTTTGATTTTGTTCTCGTCGATCATGTTAGACCTCCTCAGGGACAGGTAATTAGTTAATGTTAGGTGATTTTGCTTTATCTTTCAAGCGTAATAGTACCAGGCTTAGTATAAATGCCATCGAAACCAATCCCAGGCAGATAATAAAAGCGTCTTCATATCTACCCGTCGCGTCAAAAATAGCTCCCGCAATGGGTGGCGCCAGGGCGATCCCAATATTCGTAAACAGTCCGAGGACTGCCATGATTATTCCCAGTGATTTCACACCGAACATACCGGCGGGAACCGCTGTTTCCATGGGAACAAAGGTGCCGTAGGCCAAGCCGAAAATGGCTGCGAAAACAAAAAATGCCCATTCTCCGGGCGACCATACCAGCAAGCTCATCGCTATAATCCCCAGCGTCAAACTGAGGCACAATGCTTTCCCAATACCGATTTTTTCGGAGATGGGTCCGATGCTTAACCTGCCGATGATACTCATTCCGCCGATGATCGAGACCGAGCTGGCGGCAATCAACGGGGAAATCCCGATATCGCGAGCGTGGGCCACGATATGCACATACATCACATTCAAACAGGAGAAAAATCCCAGTAAAACCATCCCAAAAATCCAGAAACGCGGGTTTTTAATCGCTTCTCTCAACGATAAACCGGTATTGGCTGGAACAGAGGACGTTTGTTGTTGTGGCGATAAGTCTGCTCCGTAAGGTAGTAAACCCATTGACTCAGGGTCGGGTTTTAGAAATTGCGCCAGAGGGATAATGACCGCCAGATTGATAATCCCTAATATTAAACAGGCGTTTTGCCAACCGAACGCATCGATCAACGATTGTGTCACGGGAGGCCAGGCGACTGCACCAATACCGAATCCCAGCACTGTGATTCCGATAGCAGTCGAACGTCTTATGCTAAACCATCGCGGTATGGAAGAGATGATGGGTATGTATATACATGCCTGTGCGCCGCCCATCAATAGACCCCAGGCCAGATAAACCTGCCATAGCTCGCTGACCTGAGACATCAACAAGAAAGAAGCCGCGATCATCACACCGGCAACGGTTACCAATATCCGGGGACCATATTTATCGCTCAACTTGGCGGAGTACAAAGACACTAAACCACTGACGATGGCTGCAAATGACGGCGCCCAGGATAATGCTCCTCGGTCCCAGTGAAATTGGTCGGTGAGTGGAAGTAAAAATACACCGAAGGTGTTAAACCGCATCGAGTAGAAGCTGAAGATGATCGCCCCGAGGGCGGCAATCACCCAGCCGTAATTCAGGCGTTTCATTATCTTACAATACCAACCATTTCATCGCGCATAGAGCAGAAATTTCGTTATCAGGAGTATAACCGTATCTCCCCCTTGTAAGGGGAGATACAGAGGGATTTTTATGCCCACGGTACCCTGTTTTTCGAATGAGGGATAGGTTCCCTGAAAATGTTGAAAAACGCTATTTCCATCCCAGTACTTTCTCAACCGCTTCCGGAGTGGGAGAAATCCGGGTGAACGGCGGCACGTCTTTAAGGGCGATATCGGCGTCTTTAAGTCCGTTGCCGGTCACGATACAGACAATTTTCTTGCCTTTAAAATCCCAACCCTGGCTTTTGAGTTTTAACAGGCCGGCTAGGGGCGCGGCGGAGGCTGGTTCCCCGAAAACGCCTTCTTTAGTTGCCATCAGGTGATAAGCTTTGAGTATTTCTTCGTCGGTGACCATATCGATAATACCGCCGGATTCATCACGTGCGGCGGTGGCTTTTTGCCAGCTTGCCGGGTTGCCGATTCTGATAGCGGTGGCGATAGTCTGCGGGTGTTCCACTATCTTATTCTGCACGATGGGCGCCGCGCCGGCCGCCTGGAAACCCATCATTTTCGGCATTTTCGACATTTTACCGAGTTTAAAATATTCAGTGTAACCTTTCCAGTAGGCGGTGATGTTGCCGGCGTTACCAACCGGGATAAACTGATAGTCTGGTGCATCACCAAGAAAATCTACGATCTCGAAGGCGGCAGTTTTCTGCCCCTCGATGCGGTAGGGATTGAGAGAATTGACCAGTGTGACCGGGTGGCTTTCGGTGAGTTTGAGTACTATCTGTAGAGCCTGGTCGAAGTTACCGTCGATGGTGATGATTTTAGCGCCGTAGGCAATTGCCTGCGCCAACTTACCGAGCGCAATTTTACCTTCCGGAACCATGATAATGCAGCTGAGGTTGTTATAGGCGGCATAGGCTGCCGCGGAGGCGCTGGTATTACCGGTGGAGGCGCACATGATGGCAGCGCTACCGTTTTCCATAGCCTTAGCAACCGCAAAGACCATACCGCGGTCTTTAAAGGAACCGGTCGGGTTGCAGCCTTCCAGCTTAAAATATAATTCTGCGCACCCGATATCTTTCACTAGGTTGTTACTTTTCACCAGGGGAGTATCCCCTTCACCCAGAGTAAAAAGCGGGGTTTTCGGGGTGACGGGTAAATATTTTTTATAGCGCGAGATGACTCCAGCTTTCATATGCATCCACCTTTGATAACAATAGTTAATTGTACCCATATAGACAGCGAATGTGCAATGGCTAGGTTCTTTAATTCCGCCTCTCATCCCGATATAATCAAAAAGGCGATTGTTATAAGAAGGCGATTGTTATAAGACAGAGAGGTAATTTATGGTTACGACTATTGTAATTCCCCCGGAAAAAGCCAGGACTTACGGCGCGATCAAAGACGTGCCCGAGCATATTTCCCGCTCGCGTAATATCGTGGAAAGAGTGTCGGAATTTATCAACGATGACTCGCGCAAAGAACTGATCAACTGGGGGTTCGGACCACAACCGAATCTCGTACCTACTCCGGAGATGATCTTAAAGCTAAAAGCCAATGGCATCGGCACGACAGGTATTTTTACTTCCTTCCCGCCGGCCGATCTCAAATCATACAAAACTCTGTTGCCCAAACCTCTCAAGCTGCCGGTCACGCCGGAAGTAACGGTGGCGATTGTGGATTACAACAGTGGCAACTCTATCGAGCGATATCAGGAGGGTTGGGTTACTATTAAAGCCCTTTGCCCCGATGGACAAGAATCATCTTATGTTTTGAGCATGCCGGTGACTAATTTGTTGATGTGTTATCTTGGCGTGCCCTGGGGCATCCCTAAATATATGTCCGATCAAATGACGGTCTCTAACACACACTGTGATGTGCGCTACGAAAACGAGGTTATGCTCTCGCTCGATTTTACCCCACGAGCCGTGAAAAATGAGAAAGAATTATATGCCCGTGAAGTCTTCGGTATCGATAATGCGGTCACCTTCCATCCTTACAAAGGCGGGACGAAACTGGTGCGCTTTCTGATGTTCACCCGCAAAGGTAACAGCCAGTTATTGGATTGGCAGGCGGGTAGGGTCAAAGTAGCGGCGCACAAAAAACAGCCGTGGACAGGCTTGATACCGGACGGATTGGAAGTGAACGGCGTATACCAGTGGTATCTCAGTCTTAAAGACCAGGTCTGGCAAAAAGTTGAGAAGAAGTAAATAGTAAACCGATCTCGTTATCATTATATATGTAAAAAGTATTTGCTAATGATATCGCCATTATAATATTTCTATTGTTTGTTCAATGTTACATTCTAACCTTTGTTGACGAACATCGCATAAGTTGTTATGATGCGGTCAGCATTTATTACAATACCCGTGCGGTAGATTATTTAGGTTAGGAGGTACCAGCGTGGAATTCGGTTTCACCCCGGAACAAGAAAAACTGCGGCAGGAAATTCATGATTTCTTCATTAAGGAACTGCCGGCAGACTTTCATCCCGGCATTTCTTCACGGCGCACCACGACGATGAAACAACATAATTTCTGGATGCAGCTGCAGAAGAAAGCCGGCGCCAAAGGCTACCTTGCCCCCGGTTGGTCGAAGGAAGCCGGTGGGTTGGGTCTTGGCGATATCGAGCAAGGGATTGTCAGCGAAATGACCGGTTATTGGGGAGCGAACTGGCCCGGCTCGATGGGCACGCGAGTATGCGGTCCGCCGCTGAATGTCTTTGGAACAGACGATCAAAAGAAAAGATTTCTTGCCC